>Ga0208554_1000064_pt1 | contig 18559 bp, 29 predicted proteins | sample Colrivmet1371B02_FD_187628 | JGI IMG/M metagenome (GOLD analysis project Ga0208554, IMG submission 187628) | Estuarine microbial communities from the Columbia River estuary - metaG 1371B-02 (SPAdes) (version 2) | ecosystem: Environmental > Aquatic > Marine > Intertidal zone > Estuary | place...
AATGAACAAAGTAAGAATTACTTTTGAGCTTCCAACGGAGTTAAAAGTATTCAAAGAGGAAAACGGAGAGCAACCTCACGTTATTAGTAAAGAGTTTACTTTATCGCTTCATGAAAAGGCTACTTTAAGAGCATTTCTTAAAAACTGGAGAGGTCAAGACTTTACCGAAGAGGAGGCAAAAAGTTTTGATATAGAAAAACTTATTGGAGCTCCTTGTATGCTTAACATCACGCATAAAAAATCAAAAGACGGGACTAAGACATACGCTGAAATCGGTAGCGTTTCAAAATTACCTAAGGGATTGGCTTGTCCGGATCAAATCAATCCAAGTTATGTTTGGACTTACGAAAACTTTGACGAGGTTAAATTTAGTAAAATACCGGAGTTTTTAAGACAAAAAATGGTTACAAGTTTTGAATATATCCACGCTACTACGGTAGCAAACGAGGCACCGGTTTACGATGCTGAGGTAGTTAGCCCAGGAACTGACGACGATATGCCTTTTTAATTAAACAAATAGCCTCTGTAAAAGGAGGCTTTTTATTACTATGAAAAAATACTTAGAAAATAGAGATACAGAAAATACTTTTAAAGAAGTAATGAATTTAAAAAAAATACCAGTTGATCAAAGAGAAAATGATTCAACAATTGGAGTTTATTTTTTATGGTTAAATGATGTTATTGTATATATAGGAATGAGTAATAGCTCAATTGATGACAGAATATTTGGCGGAGGTTGGGGAGGTCATATACATGATACAAATAAGATTTTTAATCATTATAGCTATTTTAATTTAGAAAATTATCATCAAATTAGAAGTCATGAAAATTTTTTAATTAATTTATTTAATCCTTATTTTAACAGGATGGAAAAGAATTTTGGTTATGAAGACAAACTTAATGAGGATTATAAATTTAAAAGAAATAAAATGAATGATAAAATAGCAAATTATTATAGAGAAAAATTAGAAATTGAAATAGAAAAATATGGTCATTTGTGGCAATGAAAATCCAAATTACATCAAACGTAATTAACGGCAACCTAAAAAGGAATAGAAGCCAAATTTTAGAAACGATTAAAAGTTTCGAGGGTAAGGATGTTTTAATTACTTTTGAGAAGCCTAAAAAGAAGCGTTCTAACAATCAAAATAGGTATTATCATGGAATTATTATACCCATACTACAAAATTGCATAAAAGAGTCATGGGGTGAGTGTTGGTCCAGAGAAAAAACTCATGAATTTTGTAAATTACAATTTAATTTTATTGAGAGAGTAAATGAAAGTACAGGGGAAATTGTTAGGATACCAAAAAGCACTACTGAAAATTCAACAAGTGATCAGGAGGATTTGCATTTTGAAATACGTAATTTTGTTATGGAATGGTTTAATACAGAAATACCTTTGCCAAATGAAGACTTAACTTTAAATTTATAAATATGATAGGAATTTATAAAATTACAAATCCAAAAGGAAAAATTTACATAGGTCAAAGTATTAATATTGAAAATAGATTTAAAGTTTATAAAAGATATAATTGTAAAGGTCAAAGTAAATTATATGAGTCATTAAAAAAATATAAACATTCAAATCATTTATTTGAAATTATTATTGAATGTAATATAGATCAACTTAATGAATTAGAAAGATATTACCAGGAATATTATAATGTTTTATCTAAAAACGGTTTAAATTGTCAATACGTAAAAACTGATTTAAAAAAATACATGCATTCAGATGAAACAAAAAGCAAAATTGGAAAATCTAATAAAGGTAAAACTGGCAGAAAATTTGTAATGAGTGAAGAACATAAAAACAAAATTGGATTTGCAAATACAGGTAAAAAAAGGGCTGATTTTTCAAAATTAGTATCTGAACTTAATAAAGAAAAAATTGGAACATTAAATTCTTTTTTTGGTAAAAATCATTCTGATAAAACTAAAATAAAAATATCAAATGCAAACAAAGGTAAAAAAACAGGTAAAAATCATTTTGCATCAAAATTAGTTTTAGATAAAGAGTTAGGAGTTTTTTATGATAGCATTACAGAAGCTGCAAATATTTACAATTTTAGATTAAGTACTTTAAACAGAATTCTTAATGGTAAATTAAAAAATAAAACTAATTTGATTTTAATTTAATGGAATATAAAATAAAACCAAGACGCTGCAAAATTTGTAACGAAATATTTACTCCAAACAGACCTTTGATTCCAGTTTGCTCGCCAAAATGTGCGATTGAATATTCAAACAAATTAAAAGCAAATAAGGCTAAAAAAGAAAAAAGCATCTTAAAAGAAAAGTTAAAAACTCACAAAGATTATTTAAGTGAGTTACAAAAGATTTTTAATACTTACATTCGAGAAAGGGATTTACATTTAGGTTGTATTTCATGCGGAGCTGAGTTTAAAAGTAAATACGATGCTGGGCATTATTTTAGCGTTGGAGCTTATCCTAATTTAAGATTTAACACCGACAACGTTCATGGTCAATGCGTGGCTTGTAATCAACATCGACATGGAAATATAAACGAATATTCTATTAGGTTACCACAAAGGATTGGAGAAGATCGTTTTAATAAATTACTGGATCAAAGAAAAAATGAAACAAAATTGTCAATTCCTGAAATTGAAGTGTTAAAAATTAAATACAGAGAGTTGACAAAAATAATCCAGAATGAACGAAATTGAAATCATTGCAATAAACTTGAATACAGGCGAAACAATGAAAAAAATAATGACTTATGACTATTGGCTTGTTTTTCATAAAACAAAGCGTAAAAAAGGCTTTATTTACATTCCTTATAAAATTGGATTCAGTCAATTTAAAATAAATATGTAAAAAGTTTTTTAATTAGAATAAAATTTTTATATTTGGCACATGATTGGCTTCTCACATTACCCAGTCTAAAGATATTAAACAACGGTTATAATGAAAAACGAAGTGAGAAGCGTTTGGATTTATAGCCGTTTATGTTTTAATAAAATATTTATATTATGGCAAAGGAATTACCTTATTTTCAATTTGAACCGGCCGAGTACTTAACAAAAGACATTTCGTTTTGTACATTATCGGCTCAGGGTTTATTTATTAATATTTGCTCTTACTATTGGCAAAGACAATGCGATTTATCTAAAATTCAATTCTTAAAAAGGTTTAATTATAAGGATGAGTTTGAAGAGCTTTTAACAGAGGGAATAATTGATCTAGAAGACGACAAAATTATTATTAAGTTTCTAGACAATCAATACTTTAATGCAACTAGTAAAAGCTCAGTTAATAGTTTAAACGGTGCAAAAGGAGGAAGACCAAAAAAGCAAACAGAAACCGAAATAAAAGCGAATCAAAACCCAATTGAAAGCGAATCAAAAGGCATAAGAGAATATAAGATAATAAAAGAGGAAATAATAGAAAATAAAATAATAAAAAATGATATTATAACGGCTTCGCCTAAATTCTCTTTTTTAGGTGCTTTAATTGATTACGGTTTTAATAGGCAATTAGTTGAGGACTGGTTAAAAGTTAGAAAAACTAAAAAGGCAACTAATACAGAAACCGCATTTTATAAATTTATTGCTGAGGTTGAAAAAAGAGAGTGTAACATAAACGAAATTTTAGAAATATGCGTTGAAAAAAGTTGGTCCGGTTTTCAATGGGGCTGGATCGATAATTTAAAACAAACTAATACTTTTAACAATGGAAGAGTCGAAAAAACACCTGAGCAACTTGCAAGTGACATCTTTAATTCAGAAACGGCAAGAAACTTTAGATTTAGCTAAGGCAATAATTACAAAAAATGTAAACTTAGGTTTTTACGAATTGGAATTATCAATTGATAAAACTTTGGATAAACCGATTATAAGATCTACTTTTAAAAACGAAAATTCTCAAATTGGATTTACAATTGTTGGAATACTAGTAAACCGTTTTATTGATTCATTCGGTTTTAGCACTAAATTAAACGAATCTCAATTGGAAATTTTGACATGCGATACAATTGAAAAGTTTACTTACGAAAGTTTAGAGGATATTGTTTTATTTTTTAAACTTGCCAGGAGCGGAACATTTGGAACTACAAAGCGAGGAGTTGACAGCAATTTAATATTTGGCGAATGGTTCCCCATTTACATGGAAATGAAAGCCGAGGCAAGGGAGCGAGAACAATTAAAACAAAAGAAACAAAACGAAGAGAGTTTGCTAAGTATTGAAGACGTAAAGAAATCATACGAAAAAATAAAGCCAAACAATTCATTTCGTGATCGAGTTTTAATTTATATTGATAAAATTACAGAGGGAATAAATAGATTAGAACTTGAAGACTTAATTCAAGCCTGGAGCGAAGACGAAGAAAAGAAACCTTATTTAAGAGAATTAAAAGCAAAAAGATTAACTATAAAATGAAATTAGAAGAAATCAAAACAGAATCAAAACCAACAGACCAATTTTTTACTGCAATTGAAATATCCGAAATGTGCGGAGTAAGTTACGGATGTATAAAAGAACGGATCCATCGGCTTGAAATATTCCCAGATGCAATAAAAGGAAAAGCTAGACTTTTTTCAATGGAAAAGGCTCAGGCTATTATTAGCCAGATAAAATACCAAAAAAGAACTTATTACCAAATATTTGAATCAAAACTAAATTATGATAACTAACCTACAATCAAAGCTGGAGCAATTACTTAAAAAACAATACAATTTGTATTTAAAAGGCTCAAATGACGAAAAATTAAACGATCAAATAAGATCAATACAAAAACAATTAAGAGAAAATAAAAGTTAATTTATGAAACTTAACAATACCATTATAAACCAAATATTTGCTCAGGCCGGAATTAAAAATCACAGACTTTTAAATAAACACCATTCTCAATACAATGAAATGGATATAGAAGTTTTAAAATGTATTAGCCAAGGTAAAAAAGTAAAAAATAATTATTATATCCCAAAACGGGAAATGAAATATAAACAAGTTTTAAGACTTGAAGACAGACAAATATTTGAATCAGTTGCCGAATGTGCAAACGAAACCGGATATTCAAAACAACAGATTTATAATTTTATAAATAATAATAAAATTGAAGAGAATCGAATTTTTATGTACTTAGAGGATGACGAATAAAACCCAAATGAATAGAATTGAAAAACAACTTAGGCTGTATAAACATTATTTAAAAACTTGCCGAGTTGAATATGTTACTAATCTTTGCAAAGAGATTGTAAAGCTGGAGGATCGTTTGGAGCTATTTAGACAAATGACAGAAACTGAAATAAAAAACAAAGTTGACTTTCAATATGTAATCGTACAAAGCAAAGCCAACAAATTAAATTTATAATGAAAAAGATTGAAAAGAGATACGAAAATATTTTCGAGCAGGAAAAAAGATTAAAAAAAGAGGCAAAAGAATTAGTAGAAAAACACAAAGATATAAAACCAATTAAGTACGATTTAAAAAGATGACAAACCAAAACAACACATTGCACGCAAATTTAGTTTATAACCCAATTAAACGAAAAATGAAATACAACGAACTTGAAGCCTTAGTCATTGCATGGGCAGAACAAAAAGGAATATTTGAAAAAGGAAATCCAGGAGCACAATGCGACAAAACATTGGAGGAGGTTTACGAATTGCATGACGCTATAAAAAACAACGACAGAGACGAGATAATTGATGCGTTGGGGGATATATTAGTTACAATCATTATCCAGGCTGAAATGCAGGGTTTAAGACTTAAGGAATGTTTATTGAGTGCCTACAACGTAATTTCAAAACGTAAAGGACAAATGATTAACGGGCAATTTGTAAAGGAAGAGTAAAAAAAGTTAATTTTTATTTTGCAATTAAAAAATATTTATTAATTTTGGAAAATAAATTAACATTCAAAATCAATAATTAAAAAATTAACCTTTATCAAAACCAATTCAAAAAAAATACTACATTTGTAATGATTTTGAATTATGTTTTGGTTAACATGAGTAAAATGGAGGTTGTTTACTTTGAACGCCTCCATTTTTTAATAACCTTAAAACAAATAAATTATGATCAATTTTTTTAAAACAAGAAATAGATTTGACTTAGACAAACCAACTAATCAAAAAGCTGAAATCCTTTTTGAGTTAATAAACAAAAACTCAGCATCTCGAACGGACCTAATGGAAATGACTGGCTGTTTAAATATTACAGCAATCATTTCAAAATTAAGACTCGACAACGAAATAGATGTAAAGTGCAATTTTAATTACATTCTTAACAAACATGGAAGACCGGTTAAATTTGGAATTTATAACTTAGTCAACAAAGGAGACGCATTAAGCAAATACAATACAATAAATAAACGATAATCAATTTTACTAACTGTCAAAACAACGAAGCCAATCTTAAATGTTTGGCTTTTTTGTATATTTGCTAAAATTGAATAAACAAACTTATTTCAAATGGAAACAAAAAGAGGAGGTGCCAGACCAAATGCGGGTAGGAAACCAGTAGCGGAAGAGCAAAAAGTAAATTCATTATTTGTAACGGCTTTAAAAGAACTTTACGATAAAGAAACCGATGACGATGCAAAAACACATTTTATAAAAAGCGTATTGTTAGAAAGTCAAAGAGGTCAATTATTTATAGCCGAGCATATATTTGGCAAAGCACCACAAGAAATAAAACAAACCAATTTTAATATAGAGGCAAAAGATCTTGACGAGGACGAAATCAAAAAGATTAAAGACACCTTAGAAAATGCTTACTAACGAAGAAAAGGTTTTAAAAATTATGTGTGAGACAAATCTTTTGTTTTTCACACGTTACATCTATAAAGAAAATACAAGGAGAAATTTTATTGTAGCTCCTCATTTTATTAAAATAGCTAACACACTTGAAGAGGTTTCAAAAGGAAATATTAAAAGGCTTATTATAAATATTCCTCCTCGATACGGAAAAACAGAATTAGCAGTAAAATGTTTTATAGCATGGTCACTTGCTAAAAATCCACAATCAAAATTTATACACCTTTCATATTCTGATAGCTTAGCACTTGACAATTCAAGTCAAACAAAAGAATATATAGAATCCGATTCATTTCAAAAGTTTTGGGGAATGAAATTAAAAAAAGACGCTCAATCAAAATCTAAGTGGTTTAATGATTTTGGAGGAGGAGTTTATGCAACGGCTTCTGGAGGAGCAATTACTGGTTTTGGTGCTGGAGTTACAGAGTCAAAAGAGTTTAGCGGTGCAATTATAATTGACGATCCGTTGAAACCGGATGACGCATTAAGTGAAGTCAAAAGAAAAGCAATTAATGAACGTTTTAATAACACAATTAGATCTCGTGTTAATGACAGAGAAACTCCAATAATTGTAATCATGCAAAGATTACACGAAAACGATATGAGTGGTTTTTTATTGGCTGGAGGTAGTGGGGAGGAATGGCACCATTTATGCCTACCAGCTTTAAATGAAAAAAACGAACCTCTTTGGGAAGACAAACATACATTTGAAGAGTTAGAACAAATTAGGCAAGCCAATAGATATAATTTTTCAGGTCAATACATGCAAACTCCTTCTCCAGAAGAGGGAGGCGAATGGAGAAAAGATTGGTTTAAAATAGTTAATAGGAACGATGTTCCAGATGTTGAGTGGGATATGTTTATTGACGGAGCATATACAAAAGACACAAAGAACGATCCAACAGGAATACAAATTGGTGCAAAAATTGGTCAAAATTATTTTATTTTAAGTTCTATTGATAAATATTTAGAAATGCCGGAACTTATAAAATTTATTCCAGAACATATTGAAGCCTTAGGAATTAAAGTTAGAATGATTTATGTTGAGCCAAAAGCAAGTGGTAAAAGTATCGCTCAATTAATACAAAGCACAACATCTTTAAATATTACAGAATTAAAATCTAATTTTGTTTCAGTATCTAAAATAGAAAGAGCGAGAAGTGCATCGCCTTACATTGAAGGAGGAAGAGTAAAACTTGTTAAAGGGAATTGGAATGAACATTTTTTACATCAAATTGCAGTTTTTCCAAATGGGAAACACGATGAGCATATTGATTTAACCGCTTATGGGATTGAAAACAAATTAATTGAGAAACAATTTTTTACATTTTAATATTATTTTTTTTAATATCTTTGACGTATGAAAGAGACAATCAACAATATACTCCAAAATTTAACAGGCAAGTTAATGGGCAAAAATGTTTATAATGAAGCATTTTTTAGCTATTTAGGAGCAGGTTATACATCTTATGATGTAGATAATAAAACTTATATCAACAAAGGATACAATACAAACCCAGACGTTTTCGCTTGTATCACTCAAATGGCAACTAAAACTATTTCGGTTCCATACGAGGTTAAAATTGTAAATGATAAAGAGAGCTATAAAAAACTTAAGAATTTCCAACGGGCAACTGCTGGAAATTTTGACTTTATACAGCAAATCAAAAAAGCAAACCTACAAAAGAAATCTTATGACGAAGTTGATTTGGCTTTCCCTTTGGAGCAACCGAATACAACTCAGACGTGGAGCGATGTTTGGGCTTTGTATAAAACTTATATGAAACTAACAGGAAACTGTTATTTTTATTTGTTAAGTCCGGAAGATGGAGCTAATGCTGGTATTCCAGTTCAGTTATATGTTTTGCCAGCTCACTTAATGCAAATTGTATTAAAGCCTAAGGCTAACATGTTAAGCACTGAAAGTCCTATTGATCACTATGTTTTGATTGAGGGCAACACAATGATTAAATTCATGGCTAAGGATATAATTCACATTAAATATTCAAATCCAAACTTTGACCTATCCGGATCGCACTTATATGGAATGAGTCCATTAAGAGCTGCTTTAAGAAACATAAATAGTTCAAATAGTGGAATTGACCTTAATGTAAAAACTTTGCAAAATGGAGGAGCTTTTGGCTTTATTCATGGTAAGGGAACACCTTTGTCAGTTGATCAGGCAAACAGTTTAAAAGAGCGTTTAGTTGAAATGGATGCAAGTCCGGAGAGATTGAGCCGAATTGCTGGAGCAAGTGGGGAATTAGCATTTACAAGAATATCATTGACAACAGACGAATTAAAACCGTTTGATTATTTAAAGTTTGATCAAAAAGCAATTTGCAACGTTTTAAACTGGCCGGATGAGTTATTGAATAATGACGGGAAAGCAAGTTTGGGAAGTACAGACACAAGCCAAGCCAGAAAGCAAGCTATTACAGACAATATTTTGCCGGACCTTGTTTTATTACAAGACTCTTTAAATAAAAACTTTATTAAAAAGTTCAAAGGTTACGAGAACGCAGTAATTGAGTGGGACATTGACGACTTGCCAGAGATGCAAGAGGATATGAGCAAAAAAATGGAATGGTTAAGTAAAGCACCATTAACTCCAAATGAAGTTCGTCACGCTTTAAAATATGACATGATTATGGATGATGGAATGGATACAGTTTGGATTGAAAGTAATAAACAAAGAGTTACCGATGTTTCGATGACTGCTTTTGATCAGGCTAATTCATGATAAACTGGGAGCGTTTGCAATATATGTACGAAAGGAAAGCGTACAGGATTGTGCAAAAGCACATAAAAAAGATTTTAGGTAACGTTCCGACAAATAACGTATCTTTAGGAACTTATAAGATATTATTTTATACAAACATAACTGAAGAGCAAATCAAAGAAATGTTTATTGATCTTTATAAGACAGTTGGATACGATTATAATAAGAGAATAAAAAAAGAAATAGAAAGGACGACAAAGAACGTTTTATTTTCTGATTCATTTTTACAAGATATTTTAGTATTTTTGTCGGGAGAGGGAGGAGCTAAAATAGTTAGTGTCAGAGGAACGTTAATTGAGGACATAATAAAAGCGATTGAGGATAAATTAAAAGACGATACGTCTTTAATAGCATTACAAGACGCAATTTTTGAAATAGTGCAACAGTCTCAGCAGTTTTATAAATGGCAAGCGTTGAGAATAGCGAGAACGGAAACAACTTTCGCTTCAGCATTTGCAGCAATGAGAGCAGCATCACAATCAAACTTTGAAATGACAAAGGAATGGATTGCAGCCAAAGACGACAGGACGAGAAAGGATCATAGAATTGAAAACGGGCAAATCGTTGATTTTAACGAGCCGTTTATAATGAATGACGGAACACAAATGCAATACCCTGGAGATCCGAAAGGAACAGCCGCTCAGGTTATAAATTGTAGATGTACATTAGCCTTTAAGGCAAAGAGAGACAAAGACGGAAATATTATATTTAAAACATAAAAGATATGGATTTTAAACAATTATCTTACGACTTAAAAGACTTGGACGAGAATAAAGGAGTTGTTGTTGCTTACGCAAACGCTTACAACTTTAAAGACTCAGACGGAGACATTTCGGCTCCAGGTTCATTCAATAAGACAGTAACAGAGAATTTCAAAAGAATTAGAGTTTTAAAGGATCACAATCCAACTATGATGATTGGAGTGCCTTTGGAAATAAACGCAAATGATCCTTACGGATTATTAACAACGTCACAATTTAACATGAACAAGCCATTAGGTAAAGACATGTTCACAGACGTAAAATTGATGCACGAGAGCGGTTTAAATGCTGAATTGAGTATTGGTTACCAAGTTTTACAAAGAGACGCTAAAAACAAAGCGGTTATTAACGAATACAAGTTAATGGAGTATTCTTTCTTGTCAAGCTGGGGAGCAAACGAATTAAGCACCGTACAAGGTTTAAAAAGCATTAAAAGCCATTACGGTATTATGGAATTAATCGAGAAAGCATATAACTTAGATTATAGCGACCAAAGATTAAGAAATATCGAACAACTATTGAAATCACTTTCAGATGAGCCGGCAGAGGTTGCCACTTTGAACGAGGAGCCGATTATATTAAACACATTGAAAAATTTTACACTTTAAAACAAAAAAACAAAATGGAAGCATTAGAAATTAAAGCTGCTTTGGAAGGAATCAAAGCACAAGTTGAAACAAAAACTGCTGAGCAATCAGTAGAGGTTAAGTCTTTAATCGAAGCATTAGAGGCTAAAATGGAATCAAAAAACAACGAAACAATCGAAGGATTGAAAGCTGACTTAAAAGCTATTCAAGACCACGCAGATTTGTTAGACGTTAAATTACAAGAAAAAACTGCTGAAACAAAATCAGTTGGTTATTTTGACGTAATGGAGAAAGCGTTAAACGAAAACTTTAACGAAATCAAAGAAGTAAGAAGCGGAAAATCTGTACAAGTGAAAGCTGTTGGAGATATGACTTTATCTGCTAACTTAACAGGAGCTCAACCAAAAGATTATAACTTCAATACTGTATTAATCCCAGGTCAATTAGTAAACGTTGCTGACTTAGTTGGTTCTGTTAACATTTCTGGAGGTACTTATACATTCCCAAGAGAAGGAGCTGGAGAAGGTTCAATCGCTACTCAAACAGAAGGTTCTTCTAAAGCACAAAGAGACTACGATTTTACAATGGTAGATGTAAACACAGACTTTATTGCTGGTTTCACTCGTTACAGCAAGAAAATGGCTAACAACTTGCCTTTCTTGACTTCATTCATTCCAAATGCATTAAGAAGAGATTATTTTATCTCTGAAAACTCTGCATTTAATACTGTATTGGCTGCTGCTGCAACTGCATCAACTCAAATCATTACAAGTAAAAACAAAATTGAAATGTTGATCAATGAGGTTGCTACTTTAGAGAACTCAAACTTCGCTGCTAACGGTATCGTTGTTCGTCCTTCTGATTTCTACGACATCATGAAAACTGAAAAATCTTCTGGAGCTGGTTACGGACTTCCTGGAATCGTTGTTTACGAAAATGGAGTGTTGAGAATCAACGGAATCCCAGTTTACAAAGCTACATGGTTAGCTGCTAACAAATACTATGTTGGGGATTGGTCAAGAGTAAACAAAGTAGTAACTCAAGGTTTATCTTTAGAGTTCTCTGAGCAAGAAGGAACTAACTTCGTTAAAAATAACATCACAGCTCGTATTGAGTCTCAAACTGCTTTGGCTGTTGAGCAACCAGCTGCAATCATTTACGGAGACTTTACAGCTGTATAATCTGTAAGTTCTTAAAAATTAAAAGCCTATGCAATTTGTATAGGCTTTTTTTATAAATTTGTATAAATTAAAATATTAAAGAAAATGGAAAACTATATTGTAATAAAATCATTTTATAAATTATCTGAGCAAAAAAATTATAGCGTTGGAGATCTTATTGAATTATCAAAAGAGGATGCTGTGCTATTAATTGAAAATGAATTTATTGAAAAACAAAAAGCAACTAAAGCAAAAAAATAAATGAGTTATTTAGATGTATTGCCTTTGGCGAGAGTATTAAATTATTTAAGAGTTGATCCCGATTTAGAGGATGACGACAACGAAATCATTTCAATGATTAACGGAGCTTGTCGTTTTGTTGAGAAAAGAACAAATCATTTGTTTTATGCGAGAGATGTTATTTATACAAATCAACTAAGCTTAAAAGTTTACGATTATCCAATTAATGAAATTGTAAGTCCAACGGATCCGATTGTAATTCATTTTTCAACTTACGATGTATTTCCAAACGAGACAAGTGTAACTTTGAACGTTGGTTATGAGGACCCGACAGACGTCCCAGACGAGCTTTTGCAGGCATGTTTACAAATGATAAAGGTTTGGTATTACGAAAGCGAAAAACAAGTCAATACAACGCTTATTCCGGAGTCAGTAATGCAAGCGATTGACGTTAACAGACGATTTATATGATAGCGAGAGAATTATCCAGAAAAGTTGAAATATATAAAACTGAGAACGTTGAGGACGGTTTCGGAGGTTATACTATTGATGACGTTTTAATTGGGAGTTTTTGGGCAAACGTAAAACAAGCCAGTTCATTTAGAGACAACGCAAACGGAGGTTCTTATATTAAAGATAATTATTCTTTTAAGATTAGAAACAACTCAAGTATTAATCCGGACCGAGACAATTTAAGTATTGTTTATAGAGGTAATAAATACGTTGTTAATAATATTGAATATGATGACGAGTTATTTAGATTCATAAATATAACCGCAAATGGCAAAGGAATTGATTAAAGGAGTTGACCAAGTTATTAAGGAGCTTCGTGCCATTGGTAAGGACATGGAAAAACTTATTGATGCTGAAACAAATGACATCGCAAAACAAATTGAGAGCGATGCTAAAAAGTTAGCACCTAAAAACTTCGGTAAATTAGCTCAATCGATTAGTAGCGAAAAAATAAAAGAAAGCCAATACAAAGTGTCAACTCAAGAGTTTTATGCTGGTTATATGGAATTTGGTACCGGAACAAAAGTAAATATACCGTCAGAGTTCAAAGATATGGCGGCAAGTTTCAAAGGTAAAAAAGGAAATTACAAAGAGGGTTTGGCTGCAATAACAGCGTGGTGTAAAGCAAAAGGAATTGACGAAAAGTATGCATGGGTAATTTTTGCATCTATTTTAGGAGCTGGAGTCAATCCACAACCTTTTCTTTATCCGGCCTGGATAAAAGGCAAAAAAGACTACTTAGATAACTTAAAAAAATTATTATCAAAATATAATAAAAAAATTTAGTAATTTTGACGTATGATAACAACGAATCCAGATAAATACATTAGAAAGGCAATTTTTGACCTTTTAAATGATATAGAAGTATCAGGCAAAACGATAAAATGTTTTGATTCTCGTATTACTGGAAACGCAAAACTTTTAAATTACATTTTACTTACGGCTCAAACCAAAAGTATTGATAAGGCAAATAAATGCGAATATCGTTGGAACACATCCGTATTAATAGAGATATTTACCAAGACAAGCTCACAAGGGAATGCTGGCAGTAGACTATTATTGAACGATATTGAGCAAGCGGTTAACGATTTGCTTTTGCCTCAAATTACAGTTGACAATTTTGACGTTGTGAATCAAAATTTAAGTTATAACACACAATTAGAAACAATTACAGACACAGAAAACATTTACCGAAGTTTTTTAACTTTGGAATTAACTTTAAATTAAAAAAAAATTATGGCAACACCAATCAAAGGAGAAGTTGGAATTCTTTACGTAGCGGACGGAGCATCTTACAAGCCAGTAGCTTGTTTGACTTCAAACAGTTTATCAACAGCCGTTTCGGTTATTGAATCAAACACAAAATGTAACCCAGGAGTTACAAAAATCCAAGGAGGTATTTACTCTTATACTTTAGAGGCAGAGGGAGAATACATTGACACAACATCAGTAGGAGGAGACGACACAAAAGTATCTCACGACTTTTTAGTTGATTTACAACTTGACAAAGCGTTAGTAACTTGGAAATTAGTAACCGGAGTTACTGGAGCAACTTATTACGGTAGTGCTTTAATTGCTGACTTATCTTTGGATATGGGTTCAGGAGATGACTTGGCTACTTTCTCTTTAACATTAAATGGAGACGGGGTAATTTCAACAGTTGATCCTTTAGACTAAAAAAATCATTAACCAAACAATCAAAACATGAATAAAATAGTATTATTAGACAAAGAGTTCCATTTTGGAATAGGGTTTTTAAATGAATTATTGGACGGAACAGGTTTAAGACTTGACGAATTAAGCAGTCAGCCGGATGCGGTTTTAATTCCTAAAATGATGTATTTTTCATTGTTATACTCTTATAAGAAAAAGGCTCAAGAAATTGATTTTACTATGTATGATGTAAATGATTGGATTGATGAAAATGGAGGAATTGGAGGCGATTTTTGGAACAATTTTCAAAAGGCTTTTAACGACTCGATGTATAAAGATGTTCCAGTTGATGACAGCAAAAAAAAAGTGAATCCAAAGAAATAGATTTTAAGGCGGATGTTATCGCTTTTGCTTGTGGCGAACTTGGAATTTTGCGTTTGAGTGATGTTTATGATATGACTTTCGCAGAGTTCCAAATTCGCCTTTTTGCGTATAAAAGAATGGAATTAAGAGAATGGGAAAAGGTACGACAAATTGCATGGAGTGCATTTATAGCACCGCACCAAGACCCTAAAAAGTTACCAAAGTCAATTGATAGGTTTATGAATTTACACGGTAATGGACCAAAAAAAGGAGTTAGTATTGAGCAAAAAGAAAACTTCTTAAAAGCATACAAAGAATATTTAAACCAAAAGAAAAATGGCTAATTTAGAAGTACAAATAGGTGCCGACAGTAGCGAGTTTAATTCCGAGATAGCGAAAGTTGAAAAGCAACTCGCAAACTTAAAGAACCAACAAGCTGCAAATATAAAATTCGGTATTGACACGAGTACAATTGACAAACAGATAACCGATACAACCGCAAAATTAAATGGTTTAAAAAGTTCTGTAAGTAGTTCGGCAACTGCCTTTAATAATCACTCAAAAGCAACTGCAAACGGAGGTAATACTTTGATGCAGTTTTCTCGTATTGCTCAGGATGCTCCGTTTGGTATTATCGGTATTGGTAACAACTTAACAGCAACAGCGGAAAGTTTCTCACACTTATCAAAAACTGCCGGAGGTGCTGGAGGTGCGTTAAAAGCTGTTGCGAGTTCATTAATGGGGACCGGAGGTATTTTATTGGCTGTTTCATTGGTTACAACAGGATTAACAATTATGTCTCAGCAAGGACTAACTGTTAGCGATGTTTTCAATAAATTAACCGGAAACTTTGACGGATTTGCAAATACATTAAAAACAGCATCACAAGAGGCTACTAAGTCGGCAATTGAAGAGACTGGAGCATTAAAAGGATTAATTGCAATTGCACAATCGGACGTTCAATCGAAAAAAATGCGTCTGGAGGCTGTTGATCAATTACAAAAAACTTATCCAAATTATTTTGGCAATTTGTCAAAGGAAGAGATAATGTACGGAAATTTGACTGGAGTAGTCAATGAAGTTACAAAGGCTTTAATTAATAAAGCAATTGCAGAAAAGATGTCTGAAAAGGCAGCAGAGCCAACTATGAAGTTATGGGAGGCAAATGCAAGGTTAATCAAACAAAGAGACGAAGCAGCAAAAGCAGAGGCAGCTTATCAAAAAGCAGCAAGTAATCCGGCAGCAGCTGGATCAATGCAATTTTACGCATCGGCTTCTCAAAGAGCAACGCAAAGATTACAAGAAACACGAAACGAGGTAATTGCTTTAAATAAAGAAGTTGGTAATTACGAAAAGGCAATAACAATGGCGTCTCAAAAAGCGTCAAAAGTTATTCTTAAACCTGGAGCAAGTGCAAAGGAACCAAAAGTTAAAAAAGAGGCGTTTAAAAAAGACTCTGAATTTGATAAAAATGCAGAGGATGCAATGCAAGGTCGATACGATATTGAACTTGGAATAATTAAAAAAGGAGAAGACGCAAAATATAAGGAAATGCTTAAGGGGCAAAAAGCTCAACAAGGATTAGCCGACGAAACAAGCCGAATTGCAATGGCTGGAGCTGCTGCTGAAGAGGCTGCAAGAATGAAAACCGTAGAGGGTTTACGTGATGACTTAGCGGCTGAAATGTTCCTTTTAAAAACGCATTTAGCAAATAAGTTAATAACTCAGGAGCAGTACGATTTAATGGCTCAAGAGCAACGTTTGAAATCTATTGAAGCTCAAAGAGCATTAGTTCCAGAGCACCAAATAATTAGCGATGCAATTGTCGGTACCATTCAAAATATGGGAACCGCATTAGGCGAAGCGTTGGCGACTGGTGCAAATATTGCTCAATCAATGGGTAACGCTTTACTTCAAGGTTTGGGAGGATTGTTATCCGCAATGGGAGATCATTTAATTAAAATCGGTACCGCTGCTGTTTTAGCTGGTACGGTTATGAAATTATTTGGAACTGTTGCCGGAGTTGGAGCTGGTTTGGCTGCAATTGCTGGAGGAGTATTAATGAAAGGAATTGGAGGAGCTATTGCTGCAAAAGGAAATAAGAAAAGTGCTGGAGCTTCAAATGGAGCCGACGGAGGATCTCAAAGAGGCTCAATTGATACAGGAGCAAGCGTTATGTCTCCAACAAGTTCTGTTTCAGGTGGTGGAGCTGTAAGCAATGGAGGAGGAACAGTTGTTTTTGAAATAGCCGGACAAAAATTAATCGGAGTATTAAATAATACTTTGGGAGCAAATCAACGATTAGGTGGATCTTTAGCATTAGGAAATTAACATGGCAAAAAGAAAAATAACATTAGAATTTACGTCAAATCCAAGTATTGGAAACGCATTTAGTTATGATATAACTATTTTAGACGTGCCTTTTTTATATCCTAACGGATTGACTACTTTAAATTTAGATTACGTCTTAGGCGATAACTTGCCGTTTGTTTCAATTGGAAAAAAAAGTACTTTAACAGAAACAATTGACGCTACTTTAAATTTTTTAATAGAATATTATTCAAGTCCAAATATAAGTTATTCAAGAGTTGAAAATAATATTGAGGTTTTATTAAATTTTGAGGATGCTGTTGTAACTTATCCAGACGAGGCAAGCGAAAGTATTTTAATCTCAGACGATGCTTATAGTCCAGATGTAAACTTTAAACTAAAATATTTAGTTGAGTGGGCGGATATGGAGAACGTTGTTTATTCAGTTAGAATTTACCAAAAAGGATACGCTGGAAGCTCAACGGAAGTTTCAGGTTATGGAGTTTTGAAATATGGCTCAGCAAATAGCAATTTGGATGCAATTCGAGGAAATGGATTGGATTTAAATTTAAACGCTACAACTGATTTAACTTTAGAGGATTTATACACCGAAGAGGAAAACTCTTTTGCTGTTAAAATGTATAGAAAAAATAAACTTTTATTTGACGGATTTTTAAAGCCAGACGGAGTTTATCAATCATTTGTACAAGATCAATGGGTTTTGAGTTTATCATGCGTTGACGGATTAGGTTTATTAAAAGATTTGGCTTTTGTTCAAAGTAGCGGTTTCCCTTATACCGGAAGACAAAAAGCAATTGATGTAATTTACAATTGCCTTAGACGTACAGGATTGCAAATGAACATCAATACAAGCGTAAATATTTATTACGATGGATTGACACCAAGCGACGAATTAGATCCATTAAACGAGACTTATGTAAGCGTTGACAGGTTTGTGAAAAGCGACAACGATACGATTATGGATTGTAACGATGTTTTGAAGTCAATTTTAAATTTATTCAATGCCGTAATTTGTCAAATTGAGGGTCAGTGGTATATTTTCAAACCAAACGAATTGTTTGAAAATCCTATTGTAAAATTTAGACAATACAGCGAAACAAATAATACTTTTATAAAATTAAATACTAAAAATTTAGAATTTAATTTGGGGAGTCAAATAAACAATTATTATCCGCATCATGCTGGAGGCAATCAACAAATAGAAATTAAAGGATCAGTTTCGGCAGTTCGTTTAAATTACAAATACGGATTTATTAAGTCTTTGAACATGAATCCAAATTTAAACCATACCGGAAAAACTTATCCAGGTTGGACCGTAATCAATGAGCCTTTTGTAATTATTGACCCGTTAAAAACTCAAGGTTTAATCTCGGCTACTGTTATTCCAAGC
>Ga0208554_1000065_pt1 | contig 18486 bp, 33 predicted proteins | sample Colrivmet1371B02_FD_187628 | JGI IMG/M metagenome (GOLD analysis project Ga0208554, IMG submission 187628) | Estuarine microbial communities from the Columbia River estuary - metaG 1371B-02 (SPAdes) (version 2) | ecosystem: Environmental > Aquatic > Marine > Intertidal zone > Estuary | place...
AGTAATACGGCTATAATTGGTGGTGGAACAGATTTTACATTAACAGGTAATGGTTTAATTACTCAGTTTTTAACAGATGTAGGTAATCCAAATAGAATTGAAATACCTGGCGGGACTTGGAATTTTGAAATGTGGTTTAGTATGTCATCTAACGGCGGCACACCTAAATTTTATGTTGAGTTATTAAAATATAACGGAACAACATTTACGAGTATTGCAAACAGTTCAGCAGTTCCCGAAACAATAAACGGCGGTACAACTATAGATTTATATTTAACTTCTTTAGCGGTGCCTACAACAACATTGTTAAGTACAGATAGATTAGCTATTAGAGTTTATATGGTTGGTAATAGTGGAGGCAGAACAGCTACTTTACATACTGAAGATAATCATTTATGTGAAATACTAACTACATTTTCGGGAGGCGTAACTTCTTTAAATGGATTAACTGCAAATACACAATATTTAGCGGTTGGAACTACAGGAACTAATTTTAATATTAGTAGCGTAAGCGAAACGCATACTTTTAATCTACCAACTGCAAGTGCTACAAATCGAGGAGCTTTAAGCACTACTGATTGGACTGCGTTTAATGGTAAATTTACATTACCTGCCCTTACTTCGGGTTCAGTTTTATTTTCAAATGGTACGACTATAGCACAAAAAAATAGTAACTTCTTTTGGGACAATACGAATAATAGATTAGGTATTGGAACGAATGCGCCTGTAACAACTTTAGATGTAAACGGAACAACAAGAATTACAACTCCAACAATTTTATTGCAAAATAATGGTAATATTGCTTTAAACATTAATGATTCTTCTAATAGTGCAGTACCTGTAATAAATTTACAACAAGGAGGTAGTTCAAAAGTAACATTTGAAGCAGGTGTTGGTCTTGCAAATAGATTAGATATAAAACTTGGCGGAAGTCGTACTGTAACAATGGGTGCAGGTGGGGTTTTTGGAGTTAGTATAGGAAGAACATATTCAGGAACTATTCCGCCGACAGATGGACTTATTATTCAAGGAAACGTTTTAATCAACACCACAACAGACAACGGTGGTAAACTTCAAATCAAAGCACCTGGAGCATTATCAACTGATATAGCTTTGAGGGTTAGGAATAGTGCGGATACTGCTAATTTGATGTCAATAAATGGAGTTGGAACTTTATACACAAAAGGAAGTGACCAACGTATTTCTTTTAATTTAAATGACGGAGTATATATTGGTTTAGAAGCTATTGCAAATGTTATTGGAGCAAATCAAAACAATAAACTTTTTATAGGTAGTTCAGGAGATTTACCAATTTTTACTCTTGCGAGTGGAACTGTTATTATAGGTGATTTAGCAAATCCAACTTCAAGTGCCTCGGCTAAGTTAAGAGTTGATTCAACAACTCAAGGTTTCCTTCCTCCAAGAATGACAAACGCTCAACGAATTGCAATAGCAACTCCTGCAGTAGGTTTAATGGTTTATTGCACAGATGCTGTAGAAGGTTTATATATTAATAAATCCACAGGGTGGACATACATAGGATAATAAATAAATAAATAAATTATGGGATTATTAGTAAGTGCTACGGCAGACAAAAAGATTTTAATTAAGGGTACAGAAATAGAGTTGCCGAGTGTTTATGTTCGGGTTGAATACGCAGGTCGTGCAAATGGTATAACTTTGGAAATAGCAACTTCAATTTATGCAAGTCACGAAGCGTTTAAAGATGGAGCAGGTGCCATCTTTACCGATGTTCAACAAGGAGCGTTTTCTGTTGAATTAGTAGAAGGACAAGCACAGGATTTAACGAGTGCAGAATTGTACTCAAAATTAGCTTTCGAGCAAATGGGATATACAGTTGAGTAAAGAGCAATTTGATATAATATTAAGTAAATGGATTTCTCGCAAGTTACTTGTTTTTATGGTAGCTTGTGGGGGTTTATTTAGCGGTCAATTAACCTCAAGTGATTGGGTTATAATTGCGACTGCTTATATAGGAATAGAAGGAATTACAAACATAGTAGAAAGACTAAGAAAATAATGGATAATTTAGAACAATTAAGCAAAGACATAAAAGATATTAAACAAGCTTTGTTAGGAAGTGAATTTAACAATTTTAAAGGTATGGTTTCACAAGTAAAAGAAATAGACGACAGAGTTGAAAATTTAGAAGTTTTCAAAAACGAAATTTCTGTATATGTAAACCAGTTTAAAGTCGCTTTTGTGGTTATATTCGGAGCTTTAATTACTCTATTATTTAAAATATTTTCAATACGATGAGAATAGAAATTAAAAGATTACATAAAACAGCCAACTCCACTATTGGCGAAATGACTATTGATGGAGTTTGGGAATGTTTCACTTTGGAAGACATAGAAAGACCTGTGAAAATCAAGTCAGAAACTGCAATTCCACGAGGAACGTATAAAATAATCATAAATCAGTCGAATAGATTCAAAAGATTGTTACCTTTGCTTTTAAATGTACCTAATTTTGAGGGCGTTCGTATCCATCCGGGGAATACAAACCACGACACAGAGGGTTGTATATTGGTAGGAAGGACACAATCAAAAGATTTTATAGGGCAATCACGTAAAGCGTTTGATTCTTTATTTGCTAAGATGCAAAAAGCCAAAGAAATCACGTTAATAATAACTTAACAAAAAAATTATGGCTTACAATCAATGGAATGATTATACAAACATTATTTTAAAAGCATTATCAGAGCCAAGTAATATTTTAATCGCAAAGTCAATAATTCCAAATGGCGATAAGTTGCAATTAGATAGTTTGCGAAAATATGTAGGTAAAATAAGAAATAATCAAGGGGTTTTAGATGCTTGCGATAATTTAGGAGTTGATCCGACAACCGCTCCAATGATGTGGCTAAAAACTAAAACCGAAAGTATAAGAGTTACAAATCCTTTATTTGTAAAAGCAGAGGAAAAACAATTTTCTGATTTAACAGAAACTCTAATTAATGATTTACAGCAATATGCTCCAAAGTTCCCAAAGTTAAAACGAATTAAAAACAAAGACTCGTATTTATTAGTTATTGATCCGGCAGATATTCATATCGGAAAGCTTTGCTCGGCTTTTGAAAGTGGGGAAGCTTATAATAATCAAATAGCGGTCCAGAGAGTACTCGAAGGAGTCAAAGGAATACTTCAAAAGGTATCGAGTTTTAATATTGATAAGATTTTATTCATTGGAGGTAACGATATACTACATATTGACAATCCTTTGCGTACAACTACAAGTGGAACGCCTCAAGATACGGATGGAATGTGGCACACAAATTTTTTAATTGCGAAACAACTTTATACAGACGTTTTGGAATTGCTTTTAGGGGTTGCCGATGTTCATTTCACATTTAATCCATCAAATCACGATTATACAAACGGCTTCTTTTTAGCTCAAGTAATTGAAACCTACTTCAAAGAGTGCAAAAATATTACATTCGATACAAGTATCGCACACCGTAAAGGTTTTAAATACTTTAATAACCTTATTGGAACTACTCACGGAGATGGAGCGAAACAAATGGATTTACCTTTGTTAATGGCTGTTGAATTTCCTATTGAATGGAGTCAAACTAAGCATCGTTATATCTATACGCACCACGTTCACCACAAAACCAGCAAAGATTATGCAGGAATAACGATTGAAAGCCTAAGAAGTCCAAGCGGTACAGACTCTTGGCACCATCGTAATGGCTACCAACACGCACCAAAGGCGGTTGAGGCGTTTTTACATTGCAAAATTAACGGACAGATAGCACGAATTACTCACATATTTTAATCAAATTATGAAATATTTATTTATATTATTATTATTGGTTAGTTGCGGATCACGTAAAGTGAATAAAAGCAATACCGAAACCAAAGAAAAAAGCGAGATTACAATAGTAGACTCGCTTAAAAAAGAGATTAAAACAGACTCAAGTACTGAAATACAAAGTAATGAATTTGAGATTGAGCCAATTGACAGTATTAAACCAATTATTATTATAGATAGTCAAGGCAAAAAGACCTCCTATCTAAATGCGAAGTTAAAATATAAGCAAGAAACAAAGCGAAATAAGACACTAAAAAATGAATTAGTACAAAGTAGTCGCAAAACAAATATTAAGGCAGAAAAACGCACTCAAATAGAGGTTAAACAAATAGAACGTAAAGAAAGTATAATAACATCGCTTTGGTGGTTATGGCTTTTGATTATTTTAATAATTACTTATTACGTTAGTAGAAAATTTCGACTATTTTTTTAGTACTTACTGGAAAATTTATACCCAATTGCATATAATTTAATCTTTTAGTGAAAAATTATATGCAATCGAGTATAAATGTTAATTAAATGTTAAAGTTTAATTAAGTAGTATTTTATTAATAAAGTAGTTATATATTTGCACTCAGATAACAACTAATAAATAACACTATGAAAAACTTTTTATCAAAACAAAAACACCAAATTACATTTATAGCAATCGTTGCTGTATATTTTTTAACTCAATTTTTACGATAATTATGAAAAATTTATTAGAACGTTTAAAGCCAGAGTATTTAGAATTATTAGAAATAGATTTTATAAAATATCCAAGTTTAATTGGAAATATAAAAACTGACTTATCAAAACATTTTCATTTTACAGAATTAAATGTTAACACAGCTTTTCAAATTTGTAATTTTTGTAAAATTGGTTTTGGAATTGTAGAACTTGACAGCCTATTTCAAAGATATGAGTAACGAGAGAAACGCTGGAAGGAAAGCCAAATATAAAATTGGCACAATCACAAAAAAGCTACAGGATTTAATTCCAATTGAAGCAGAAACAGAAATTAAACAATCAATAAATAAAATAACACAAAAATGGAAAACAAAGCAAAATTAAAAGAGGTTAAAAAATTCGATAAGTGGATGCGTAAAACAGTACAATCAATCTACTATTCAAACAATGAAAAAATGTGTAACGCTTATTTAAAAATCAATTAAAATGAAAAAAATAGAAATTAAAAACAGATTTACAAATGAGATTATTTACTCATTTACTTCAGAAAACGCAACTATAAAAGATGCTTTATTGGATGCTATAAAAAATAGAGCTGATTTATCGAGAGCTGATTTATCGAGAGCTAATTTATCGGGAGCTTATTTATCGGGAGCTGATTTATCGGGAGCTGATTTATCGGAAGCTAATTTATCTGGAGCTTATTTATCGGGAGCTAAATTATCGGGAGCTAAATTATCGGGAGCTGATTTATCGGGAGCTTATTTATCGAGAGCTAAATTATCGAGAGCTGATTTATCGAGAGCTAATTTATCTGGAGCTAATTTATCGGAAGCTGATTTATCGGGAGCTAATTTATCGGGAGCTGATTTATCGGAAGCTGATTTATCGGGAGCTGATTTATCGAGAGCTAATTTATCGGGAGCTTATTTATCGGGAGCTAAATTATCGGGAGCTGATTTATCGAGAGCTGATTTATCGGGAGCTGATTTATCGGAAGCTGATTTATCGAGAGCTGATTTATCGAGAGCTAAATTACAACCATTTTGTAAATGGAGTACTTCAATAGTAGATAATGAAATAAAAATTGGATGTAAAATTAAAACAATTGATGAGTGGGATATATTTTTTAATAGTTCAGAAGAATTTGAAACTAAAAGAAATACTAAAGAATTTAAACAAATTCAAGCAGTTTATGAATCTTACAAAACTTATATTAACTTTTTAAATAAATAAAAATGGGAGCAAGTTCAAGTTTATTTTTAGAAAATTCGATAAGTGGATGCGTAAAACAGTACAATCAATCTACTATTCAAACAATGAAAAAATGTGTAACGCTTATTTAAAAATCAATTAAAATGAAAAAAATATTAGGAATTTTAGCAATATCATTATTGATTAGTTGCTCAAAAGATGAGATAAAAAAAGAAGTAGTAAAAGATTGCAACTGCAATAGAGTTGTTGAAGTTCTAACAGTGAATATCGTAAATGGAAATGGTACCGTTGGAGTTACAAAACTATACAGATATACAACGATAAACGATTGTACAGGATTACAAAGAGATAGTAGTTGGAGTACTCAAAGTGTTTCAAAAGGACAATGTAAATAAAAAAATTATGGGAGCAAGTTCAAGTTTATTTTTAGAAAATTCAGAGGCAGTACTTACAATGTACGAGCCAACGTTTACGAAAAAAGATGCAATCTTAACAGGTAAGCGAATGGTTGATAATGTAATCGAAAGCGGAGAAGTTGATAAACACCATTTTATGGCTAATATCTGCCGATTAAAAGAGGTTATTAATTCAGCAGACTCAGAGATGCGAAAATATTTACCTTACGAAAAATTGAAATACTACGGCGTTGAATTCACACCGACAAACGGAGGTAATACAATCGACTATTCAGACGATCCGATTTATTGCCAACTCAAAGCGGATTTGGATGCAAGGGTTGAGCTTTTAAAGTTAGCACAAAAACAAACTATAATCGATGCGTACGGTAACGATGTTCCCAAAGTGGGAACTACACCGAGAAAAAACTCAATCGCTTTAAAATTTTAGTATTATGAAACAAGCAAAAATTTTTAATAATCATTTTCAGAACTTCAAAACATACGCAATTCCAAAAGCACAACTTATAATTGCAGATATTCCTTATAATTTAGGAAATAATGCTTATGCTTCCAATCCAGCTTGGTATAAAGATGGAGATAACACTAATGGAGAAAGTGCTTTAGCTGGTAAAAGTTTCTTTGATACTGACGAAGATTTTAGACCTGCAGAGTTTATGCACTTTTGTAGCACAATGCTAAAACCTGAAACAAAAAAAGTAAAAGTAGATGGCGAAGCAAGACAAAAAGGAGATGCACCTTGTATGATTGTTTTTTGTGCTTTTGATCAGCAAATGGATTTAATACAATTAGCTAAAAGGTACGGTTTAAATAATTATATCAATTTAGTTTTTCGTAAAAATTTCAGTGCTCAAGTTTTAAAGGCAAATATGAAAGTTGTTGGAAATTGTGAATATGGTTTAATTTTTTATCGTGAACGTTTACCAAAATTTAACAATAATAAAAAAATGATTTTTAATTGTATGGACTGGCCGAGAGATAATATAAGCGAAAAAATACACCCAACTCAAAAACCTGTAAAACTTTTAAAAACATTAATAAGAATTTTTACAGATGAGGGCGATGTGGTTATTGATCCTTGTGCAGGAAGTGGAAGCACTTTAATAGCTGCTCAAGAATTAAAAAGGACAGCTTTTGGATTTGAAATTAAAAAACCATTTCATAAAGCTGCTGAAAAATGGATTGATGAAGAGTATCAAAAATTAAGTGATATTGAAGAGTTTGGATTTGCAAAAACTTTAATACAAAAAACCGAAACAACATTATTTTAAATGACAGCGAAACAAAGTGCAAAGACCAGGATAAACAGAGTGTTAAAATTTTACGCAAAGAGAGGCATAAATTCGGAGCGAGTGAATAACCTTTATAGAAAAATAATAAATGATATACTCAGTAGATGAAATCGAGGAAATGACTTATATATCAATAAGTACAATCCGACAACGAATTAAAGATTTAGGTTTAGTTCCACAAAGAAAGGATACAAGTAAAACAAACTATTATAACGAGGAGCAAATCGAATTAATAAAAGAAAATCGATATATTGATTATCAAAAATTTACGCATACTATTGAAACTTTTTATATTTATGAGAGTAAATTAAATTTTAATTAGTATATTTGTAATTCATAATAACCGTTGGAAGGGTTTCCCAACTTAATCGAAATCCATAAATAAATAAAAATTATGAGTACTTCAAACCGCAAGGCAGCATTCCAACAGCCACAAACAAATCCAGCTCAAAAATTCATTGACTGGAAATCAAATGACAAATGTTTTAGCTTTTACGATCGTGAAAATGCGACAAACGTTTTAATTCCTTTACCTTTTAAATTTTTAGTCTTAAACGAATTGCACACAGTGAAAGGTTGGAACGATGCAAGCTCAAGTCAAATCAATTCCAACGAGGTAAAATATATCTCAAAAGATGTAATGACAGTAAAACCTTTTAAAGGAAATGAGATTGCAAAAGGATTGTATAAAGACATCAAAGAGAAAATTAAAGCTGCCGGAGGGCATTACGTTAAGTCTGTTTATTGTATGCTCGAGGATGGATCAATCGCAAACCTACAATTAAAAGGAGCAGCGTGCCAAGCCTACGGAGATTTCACTGCAAAGACTCGCTCACGATTGAGTGACGAATGGGTTGAGGTGGCAAGTGCTACAGACGGTAAAAAAGGAGCGGTAAAATATACTACTCCAGAGTTCAAGTTCGCTAAAAGCATCTCAGATAGTGAAAGCGATTTGGCAGACGAGGCTTTCAATACATTGGAGGCTTATTTAAAGGCTTATTTAGTTAAAACCGATATTATAGTAGTTGACGAAATTATCGTTGACGAGGAAGAGGATTTGGAGTTTTAGTGTTAGTTAATTAATTTGTTAGGAAAAAGGGGCTTTATAGCCTCTTTTTTTTGCAATAGTACACATTTTAAGCGTTTTCCTATACCCCCGTCGTTTGAGTGTTTTTAATTTTATAGGGGGGGGGTCATTTTCCCAAAAAAATGTGTACTATGTGTACTATTTAAAAAAATATTAAAAAAAAATTAGTTTATTAAAAATAAAGTATTACCTTTGTTGAACTTCGACAATATAAGAAAAACATTATTAAAAAGGGATAATGAAACCAGTGTCGAAGTTGGTGGATTTATCCCTTTTAACTTTTTAAAAAATATGACAGTATCCGTATTTAAAGACTTATATAAGTCTACAGATGTACCCTTTCACGTTTCAATTGATAAGATTATCAAAAGAATAAAGCAAGGCACTTCAAAAGAATTAGTAGAACTAATTAGAACAGGAGCAAAGGATCAAAAGACAAAACTCCCTTGTATTCTATTTGCAGGGATTTTTAACGAGAGAAATTCAAACTCTTTACAAAAGCATTCCGGACTTATGGTTGTTGATTTTGACAAGTATCCAAATGATAAAACGATGTTTGAACATTTGGAACTATTAAAAGAGAATAAGCATTTTTGTTTACTTTTTATTTCCCCATCTGGGAATGGAATTAAAGGGGTTTTAAAAGTATCTGACGAATTAACTAAGGAAACGCACCCAAAAGTATTTAAGGAGTTTCAAAAGGTTTATAATTACGATTATTTTGATATTGCAAACTCCAACGTTGACAGAGTTTGTTTTGAAAGCTATGATCCAAATATTTACGTTAATTTAGAAGCTGACATTTTCAATCCTATTTTAAAAGAGGAGGGGTTTAATGTTTCGGAGCGTGTGCCTCTTTTACCAATTACGGACCAAGATAATATTATATCTAAAATAATGGCTTGGAATTGGAATAAGGATTTTGTTGAAGGAGAGCGAAATGCTTTTATCTTTGATGTAGCCGGTGCCTTTTGTGAGTATGGAATAAATCAACACAATGCAGAGGGATATATTTTAAATAATATTGTAATCGGGGAGTTTTCAGAAACCGAAGCCAAAACCACAATTAAATCCGCTTACAAAAAACGAAACTTTGATAGTAAATACTTCGAGAATTATAATAAAATTGACTCTATAAAGGTTGATTTAAAGAAAGGTAAGAAGGAAGTAATCGAGAAATACGGTATCACGGAGGATACATTCAACGAAATAAAGGAAGCATCCGAACACGAAGACTTTTGGCATTATACCGATAAAAACAAAATAGGATTTGACCATTTAAAATACAAATCCTTCCTGGAGCGTAATGGTTTTAAAAAGTATTTTCAATCGAATGCTCAAAAAGCTACGTGGATTTATATAAGTTCCAATAAAGTAGTGGAAACCTCAACCGAAAAAATCAAAGACTTCGTTTTAAATTATTTAATCGAACGAAAGGAGTTAGACATTTGGAATTATTGTGCAGCCTATCAAAACATATTTTCAGAGAACTATTTATCTATGATTGATAGCGTTGAATTGTTAATGTTAAAAGACACCAAAACAAAATCTTTTATTGCTTTTGAGAATGGTATTTTAGAGATTACAAAGGACAATATTAAAATGGTGGATTATATCGATGTTGATGGTTACGTTTGGCAAAGTCAAATCATAAACCGAAACTATAATACTATAGATGATTTTAAAAACGAATACGCTACTTTTATTAAAAATATAAGTAGTAACGAACCTATCGCAATTGAATGTGTTATAGGGTATCTTTTGAGTACCTATAAAAATAAAATGAATAACAAAGCTATTATCTTAAACGATGAAGTAATAAGCGAAAACCCAGAAGGAGGAACTGGCAAAGGATTGTTTGTACAAGGTTTAAAACAAATTCGTAAAGTTTCTATTTTAGATGGTAAAAGCTTTGATGATAAAAAATCATTTCCTTATCAAACAGTTTCTCCAGAGACTCAAATTTTAGTCTTTGATGATGTTAAGAAAAACTTTGACTTTGAGAGTAAATTTAGTTTGGTAACGGAAGGGATGACTTTGGAGCGTAAAAATAAAGATGCTATCAAATTAAAAGTTGAGGAAAGCCCTAAAATGATATTAAGTACAAATTACGCAATTAAAGGTGAGGGAAATTCTCACGATAGGAGAAGGCACGAAATCGAGTTCGCTCAATTTTATGGTAAATCCTTAACACCTTACGACGAATTTGACAGACAGCTGTTTGACGATTGGGATGACTTAGACTATCAAAGATTTGATAATTATATGGTTAATTGTTTACAGTCTTATTTAAAGCTTGGCTTAGTTCCGCAAAACGCTAAGAATATTAAAATGCGTAAATTTATCGCTGAAACCTCGATGGAGTTTTTAGAATGGGTAAAAGACAAAGAGAATGTGGCACACAATGACAGACTCGAAAAATCATTGTATTTTAACAATTTTACAACTGAATACCAAGATTACAAAAAATGGTTAACAAATAAGAAGTTTAATATTTGGGTGCAAAAGTATTGCAACTTTATAGGAGCTGAATATTTGGAAGGAAACACAAACGGTATGCGATGGTTTACAATTAAAACAGGGCAACTTTTAGAGGTTGACGATATAGCTTTTTAGATTATGGAACTTAGACCATACCAAGAAAAACTTTCGGCTCAAGGAGTTGAAATTTTGAAACATAAAAAGATCGTATATTTAGCAATGGAAGTGAGAACAGGTAAAACTTTGACAGCTTTAAATATTGCGAAATTATACGAAGCGAAAAACGTTTTATTTTTAACTAAGAAAAAAGCTATTTCGAGCATCCAATGGGATTACGATAATTTTGGATTTGATTTTGATTTAACAATTATAAACGATGAGTCTTTGCATTTAGTGAATGGAGATTTTGATTTAATTATCCACGATGAGCATCACAGATTTGGAGCATTTCCTAAGCCGAACAAAGTTGCGGTACTATTTAAGAAACGTTACTCGCATTTGCCAATGATTTTTTTAAGTGGAACACCAACTCCAGAGAGTCACTCGCAATGGTTCAACCAATTTTGGGTAAGTGATCACTCTCCTTTTAAAAAGTATGTGAACTTTTATAAATGGGCGGTTGACTTTGTAGATATAAAACAAAGGAATATCGGTTATGCGGTGATTAAAGATTATAGCACCGCAAATGAAACGCTAATTAAACGAATACTACAAAATTATATTATAACTTTTACCCAAGCTCAAGCGGGTTTCACTACTTCGGTTAAAGAAATGGTTCTCGAATGCGAGATGCTTCCGATTACAAAGATTATAATTGAAAAACTTAAAAAGGATTTGGTTGTTAAAAATCCAGAGGGGCAGGTTATTCTCGGAGATACTGGTGTTAAATTAATGCAAAAGATACACCAGCTAAGCTCCGGTACTTGTAAATTTGAGGATGGAACGAGTAAAGTAATTGATAATTCAAAGGCGTTGTTTATCCTCGATAATTTTACGGGGGTAAAAATTGCTATTTTTTACAAGTTTAAAGAGGAGTGGAACGCTTTAAAATCAGTTTACGGAGATAATTTAACCGATAGCGTTGAGGAGTTCGACAATACCGATAAATGTATTGCTTTACAAATTGTAAGCGGAAGGGAAGGAATAAGCTTAAAAAATGCAAAGTATTTAGTTTATTATAATATTGATTTTAGTGCCACGAGTTACTGGCAAAGTCGCGACAGATTAACCACAATGCAACGACAAGAGAATGAAGTGTTTTGGATATTCTCAAAAGGAGGTATTGAAAACGACATTTACAAAACAGTATTAAAGAAAAAAGATTATACACTAAAAATATTTAAAGAAAATGAAAGTATTAATCGCGTGTGAAGAGAGCCAGGCTGTAACGATTGAATTTAGAAAGTTAGGGATTGAGGCTTATAGTTGTGATGTTAAAGAATGCACCGGAGGATTTCCTGAGTGGCATATTAAAGGCGACGCTTTGATTGAGGCTTATAGTGGAAAATATGATTTAATGATTGCGCATCCTCCTTGTACACATTTAGCTGTTAGCGGAGCGCGTCACTTTAAAGAGAAAATAAAAGACGGCAGACAAAAAGCATCAATCGAGTTTTTTATGAAATTAGCAAATGCTCCAATTAATCATATTGTAATCGAAAATCCTATTTGTATAATGAGCAAAGTTTGGAGAGAGCCGGATCAAATTATACAACCTTATTACTTTGGAGACGAATTTCAGAAAACGACTTGTTTATGGTATAAAAATATGCCTTATTTAAAACCTACTAAGATTGTCTCAAAAGGAGAGTTTGTTACATTCTCAAGTGGTAAGCGAATGAGCAAATGGTATGCTGAGTCATTTGGAGACGGAACTAAAAGATCTAAGACTTTTAAAGGGATTTCTGAGGCAATGGCAAATCAATGGAAAAATTTATCAAAAATTTCTATTCAACAAGTGTTGGAATTAAAATAAGTTTTGTATATTTGTACAACCGCCAAAAGTGAAAACATTAACAATCCTTCTCTTTTGTACTTGGCGGTATCAATCGAGAGGGATTTATTTTTTAAAAGAATTATGAAAATAAGTGAATTACCGGAAGACGTTAGAAAAAAAGCTTTAAATTATCAAAAGCAACAAGTCATAAACACCAAAGGAACAAAAGTTTTTGATTATTCTTCAAATAATTTAGATGCTGCATTTGATTGGACAGCAACAAAAGAAGGAGAAATTTATTGGAGTGGATGGTGTAGTGAAAAATTTGAATACGACTCCAACGGAGTGACTCAACCAAAGCAATACCAAATCGGTATCGATACATTTCAACGATCCGAGAGCAATCTCACAAAGGAGGAAATTATTGCTATTTGTAAATTCAATATTGATAAGTACTGCTGGAGGAAAAAAGACCAAGACAAAGAGGATTTTAAAAAGATTATTGATTATGCCAATTGGGCAATTAAAAATTTATAAGATATGGAACACCTAACAATTAAAAATCAGAAGATATATTTACATTTTGAGCCACAGGTTGGAACGAATAACCGAGAGTTTAAATGTATAGGGCATAAAATAAATGAAGAGTTCCCAAGTAAATGGAGCAATACTAAAAAAGTCTTTTGCTTTCATTGGATTTATACGTTTAAGTATTTAGATAACGATGAAGTATTCGAGTTAGAATTTGATTATAACGATAAATTTAAAAGAAAATTAATATGACACTAAAAGAAAAGTTTATAGAAGCGTTTAAATCGGGTAAAAGATTTGACATTAAAAACGCCGAAGTAATAGCAGATGAGTTTGCTATCGAGTTTGCAGAGTGGTTACTAAACGTAAGTTATGTAATTCAAGAAGCATATACCACAAAAGAATTATTAAAAATATATAAAGAAACATTATGAAAACATTTGAGGTTGAAGGCTGGTTCCGTTACAACGATGAGAAGGATTTTGAAATTGAGAAAATAATAGCCGACACACCAGAAGAGGCGATTTATTATTTCACAACTATTTATCCGAAATTACACTTTTTTAAAATTACAATTAAAGAATTATGAAAGAAGTAGCAAAAGAATTAATTAAACAATTTAAAAAGAAATAAAATGAAACAAACAGCAGTAGAATATTTATCAGAACAAATTAGATTAACTAATATTGAAGGTTTAAGATTTCAACTTTGGGACGCTATTGAACAAGCCAAAGAAATGGAAAAGCAACAAATTATTGATGTTTGTAATAATGCACAAAAAACAGATTTTTATGTTAAATATTATGATGCAGAACAATACTACAACGAAACATTTAAAAACAAATATGAAACCAAAACGTAAAAACATTTTAATGCATAAACTCTATTGCATTTGTCAACTTCAACTCGAAGTCTTAGACGAACTCAATCCAACAACTGACAAAATGGTAAAATACAAATCCGATATAATTGGACTTTGTGAGGAACTGAATAATAATGTAGCCGATACCTATACAATTCAAAAGAGTACCTACTTTCACGAATTGACGAATAAGATTGACACAATATTAAGAAAAGAATTTAACGAAAATATGTAATATTATGAATCAAAAAGAACAGGTTATCGTAGAAGTCGCAATGTGGATTTCATTAGTTGTAGCGTGCTTAGGAATATTAAAAATAATAACCTGGATATTATGACAGAACAGCAAATCCAAACAAAGATTAAAAAGAAACTTCAGGAGCGAGGATGGTTTGTAACCAAACTAATTAAAACCTCCACAAATGGCATTCCAGACCTTTTAGCAATCAAATACGGCAAGGCTATGTTTATAGAAGTTAAACGAGAAAACGGCAAGCTCGCACCCTTACAACAGATGCGACTCGAGGAACTGATCCAAGCTGGAGCAATTGTAAAAGTGTGGAGCGATTACGAAGTTGACTTTAAATAACGGTTCTCGGCTTTGTTTCAGTAGCGGAAAAAATACAAAACCAAGTTTCGGCTGATGACCGAAAATAACAAGTACAAACAAATTATTAAATTAAACCTAAAACCGCTATTGAATATAGCAGTTGTTATAAGTAGCTTTTATTATGGCAGACGATAGAGATTTTAAAAATTTTAATTTAAACGAAATAAATATGACACCAAAAGAAACAGCAAAACGATTGTTTTTAGAGTACGCAATAATAGTAACCAACGAAACAAATATAGATAATATAGGAGCTGTTATATGCGCTAAAAAAGCAGTAAATTTTTTATTGTCAGCATACGAAAATGTTTTAAAATATGATGATAATATATTTTTAGAAATAGATGTTGATTATTATAAAAATGTTTTAAAAGAATTGGACAATATGATTGTATAAAATACAAAAAGAATTAATATTAAAGCCTAAAAAATCGGAATGTCCTTTTTAATATTATAACAAATAAAATTTAATTTTGTTACAAATTCTTTTTTTTTCGTTATATTTGTAACGATATGATTAAACCGCACACTATATCAACGCAAATGTGGCTCGAAACTGAGGACGATAATCTCGGTTTCAATGGCTCGTATGTAGAATTTAGGGTGGTAGTTGATAGCATAAACGGCTTTTGGGTTGAGAATGAAGACGAAATAGTTTTAATTATTAGTGGTACTGCCTATTATATCGAAAGCAACCAGGATTTATTAAGTTTTTTAAAACAGTATTTTAATCCGTTAACATTATGATTTTAGAAGAGTTAGCTAAGAAGGATGCCCAATGGAGAAAAATGGCTTTACGAATTTGTAAAGACAAGGACTTAGCTGACGAATTAGTACAGGAAATGTATATTAAGGTTTCAAATAAAACAAAACCTTTGTCAGATGGTTATATATTTGTGACACTAAGATCCATTTTCTACGACTCTCTTAAATCAAAAGATATTTTAATCGATGACTTCAGAAGTTTTGAAGCTTTAGAGGAGGAAATTATTGATTATATAATCGAGGAAATAGATTATAAAGAGCTTTCTAAGGGCTTAACTTGGTACGAGAGAACTATGTTTGAACTCTCAACCTTAGTAGGTCAACGGGAACTCTCAAGACAAACAGGAATACATTTACAAACTATCCATCGAGTTAATAAGATGGTTAAATTAAAACTAAATGGCAAAAATAAAAATAAATAGATTTAAAATAATTACTTTTTGGATAGGTGTAAATATTATAGGTATTCCAAATTTTCATTATCATATTTTTGTAAGAAAACAAAGAACATCATTATCAAGATTTTTTAATTAAATAACAATGGCAAAAAGAAAAACTAAAAAGGAAATTCAAGGCTTGGGCGATGTAATTGCAGCTGTAACCTCAGCTGTTGGGATTGAACCTTGCGATGGTTGCAAAGACCGACAGTTTACCCTTAATCGTTTATTTAACTTTAAAACGGTTAAATCGGAAATGAGCCAAACTGATAAGGACCATTTTGCTTTATTCTTAGACTTAAAAGGTCAAAGAGTAATTGATGGTAAAAGGACTGAGTTAGTATTCGAGGATATTGATTTTTTAAATAAATTATATCTTTATTACTTTGGTTTGGACAATTCAAATTGTCCGAACTGTTCAAAAGTTCACGAGCAAGTGATTAAGGATTTATTTAAATTGTACAATTATGGAAATTTATAAAAGAAAAGCTATTTTTTCCAATTTAAAAGATTATGATTTTGCATCAAAAGAAAATAGTTATATTGAAATAACAGAATGGAACAACGGAGAAGGAATTGATATAAATGCCAATAATTATAGTGATAGAAATATCTCATTATCTTATGGAGAATTTAAATTAATTAAAAAGTTAATTAAAAAATTAGATAAATAATGATTGTACCTGAGTTGCTTACCATAAGAACAGCTCTCAGGTCTTTTTTAAAAAAATAATCGGTTAATGTAATTGGATATAAATCCAACTTGGGAAACATCCGCTTTTTAGTGGGAATAGAGGTTCAAATCCTCTACCGATTACAAATTAATAAAATTGGATTTCAAATAATTTTCAATTATGGAGGATAAAAGAAAAAATAACGGAGGAGCGAGAGCAAACTCGGGAAGACTTAAAAAAGAAGAGGTATTCTCTTTGATTGAAACACTTGACACAATAGCAATTCCTGAGACAGTTTGGAAAATGCTTTATGCTAAAGTTTTGGATAGCGATGTGAATGCGATTAAACTTTGGTTAAGTTATCGCTACGGAATGCCGAAGCAAGTAATCGACCAAAATATCAATATAGAAAAACCTATTTTCCAATCAATCAATTTGGATGTTCCAGACTACGACAGCCCAGAGTAAAATTGCACGATTAAGAAAACGTGTTCGGATTGTGCAAGGTGGAACCTCCAGCTCGAAGACGTTTTCTATTTTACCTTTATTAATAACTTACGCTATACAAAATCCATTTTCAGAGATAAGTATAGTTAGTGAGTCAATCCCCCATTTAAAAAGGGGAGCTTTAAAGGATTTCCAAAAGATAATGATATTGACTGACAATTATAAGGATGCTAATTTCAATCGGTCATCGTTAAAATATACATTCTCAAATAATTCCTATATTGAATTTTTCAGCGTTGACCAACCCGACAAACTCAGAGGTGCCAGGAGGGATATTCTATTTGTAAACGAGTGCAATAATATCGACTTTGAAAGCTACCAACAACTCGCAGTTCGTACAAAGAAATTTATATACTTGGATTACAACCCAACGAATGAGTTTTGGGTACAAACAGAGCTTATAAACGATGCAGACTCTGACTTTGTGGTTCTAACTTATAAAGATAACGAGGCACTCGATCCTGCAATCGTTCGAGAGATTGAGAAGGCAAAAGTTAAAGCACTCACATCAACGTATTGGGCGAACTGGTGGAACGTTTACGGATTGGGAATGCTTGGCTCACTTGAAGGAGTTATCTTTCAAAATTGGGAGCAAATCGATACCGTACCAGCTGAAGCAAAATTCTTAGGATGTGGACTCGATTTTGGTTATAGCAATGACCCAACCGCTTTGATTGGAGTATATGAGTACAATGGTAAGATAATCGCTGACGAAATGATATATTCAACCTCACTTTTGAACTCCGATATTATTACTTTAATGAAACAAGAGCGAACCCTTCCAATTTGGGCGGACTCAGCAGAACCAAAAAGCATCGAGGAAATTCGCAGAGCTGGTTACAATATCAAACCAGTTGTTAAGGGTGCAGACTCAATAAATTTCGGTATCTCGGTGCTACAGCAAAAGGAGTTATTAGTTACAAAATCGAGCACTAATTTAATTAAAGAGTTGAGGCATTACAGCTGGGATGTTGACAAAACAGGCAAAAAGTTAAATAAGCCAATCGATGACTTCAATCACGGACTCGATGCTTTGCGTTATTTTGCAATGATGCAATTAGCTATAAAACCACATCGTAAGGTGATTATCACTTAAATTTAGTGAAAACAACTTATTTTTATAAACAAAATCACATTTTATCGTTATATATATATGAGAGTTACTAT
>Ga0208554_1000066_pt1 | contig 18379 bp, 36 predicted proteins | sample Colrivmet1371B02_FD_187628 | JGI IMG/M metagenome (GOLD analysis project Ga0208554, IMG submission 187628) | Estuarine microbial communities from the Columbia River estuary - metaG 1371B-02 (SPAdes) (version 2) | ecosystem: Environmental > Aquatic > Marine > Intertidal zone > Estuary | place...
CAAGCGAGTATGATGATGAAACAAAAGATTTAATTATTCGTGCTTTTATGCAAGGATTACATCAACAGCCAGCAATCGTAGAAGAACTTAAATCTTCTTCCCTTATTGAATCGGACTACTTTGATGATGAATAGATATAACCTCACCAATACAGAACTCGCTCATCTCCTTAGAACCTACGAATATGAATTGAGTCAAGAATTCCATTTTAAGGACAATGCTTTTGATTATGACCTTGATGGATTGATTGAAAATATAAAAGATAACGATAAGACATTTGACTTTATCTGGGACTATGATACAATACTCCAAGACAACAAGACTTTCTGTAAATGGAAACTGCATCATGTTGACCCTCGTGATAATTCGTAAGGCAAAACAATGAAACTGATAATGATGGCTGATGGATTGTTTCTTTATAAAACAGACACCGGATACAAAGTTGAAAATCCTGATGGTGTAACTTTAACAACAGGCAAGACAGTTAGAGTTTGTGATTACTTTATTAGCAAGGAATTACAAGCAAGAAGTACAGCAGAACGATATGCATCCCTTAATAATATTCCTACTAACATTCCATCCACTTAAGAATATAATCCCAGCAAGAACATACATCTCAAATCATGTTCAAAGCAAGATTAACAATTATATTATTCTTAGTGATGTTGATGACCTAATGTGCGTGAATTTTAAAACTGAAAGCCTAGAAGAGTTTTTTAAATATCTCCCAATAATAGGTGTAGAATTTAAAAAATCAGGTGACTACTACTTCTTCTATAGGAAACAGTAATTTATAAGATTTTTGGTTAAGTTTATAGCCAAAAAATAGGGGAAGAAAGTTTGGGTTCCTTCTTCCCCTATAAACATTTTTCTGATACAATACAACCAGAGGAAACAACAATGCCAAATCCAACACTTGAGTTCTTTGAAAGCCTCCCGCAAACAGAGCAACTCACCATTCTCCAGACCTTCTTGTTCGCTCTCAAAGATGCTGAAATCTATGACACAATCGCAGAAGACCTTGACCTTTCAGATGATACACTATATAATCTGAGAGAAGCGGTAAATACATTCATGAGGGATACAGATGAATAAGACATACGAAATCAAATGCACAGGAACCATTGATGTGCCAGATTCCTACGAAGTACACAGGAATTGGCAAGGGGAAATCACAGGCTTCACTCTCCCCGATGGCTCCCTTGTAGACCTGTTCATCGGATTGAGGCAGACCAAAGGTGAACAAGAGAATTTCCTAACAGATGAGAGAACTTTCCAGGATTTAGGATTCCAAGCATTCCAATACGAAGAAACGACATTCACAGAAGAATAAAATTAATCCCCTTGAAATATAGGGGATTTTTAATATAAAGGAGCCAACATGACAGATTATATTACTATCTTTAAAAACCTAGAAAATTTACAATTATTCAATAGGAAACATGGTGAGAGTATTTGGGGCAAGGATAGGGATGGCAACTTTCATGTTCTTATGCATAATTTTTTAAGTTTTAATACCACAACATATCTAGGAACAATTAATAATATTCCACATGATGAAATACTAGATGCTAAGATTTTCGAGGATATTAAAAAGATAATTTAAAGATAGGACAGAAACACTCTATAAAGGAGAATTAAAATGTCTGAACTCTTAAATCTTAATTCGTATCTTAATATAAATTACATCTACGACAACCACCTCGCAACCAAGCCCGATGAATCAACCCACACTCCAATTTCTGTGTGGGTTAATGATTTTGATGAGACCGCTAACAAGACGTTTTTCGAGGAATTTACTAAGGCTAACAACAACGACCAGCCTGTTATCCCCATCTACATTGACTCTTTTGGTGGTGATGTATATGCCCTCTCATTCATTCTAGATGTCCTCAAAACAGCCAAGAAACCCGTAGCCACTATCTGTATAGGCAAAGCAATGTCCTGTGGCGCAATACTCCTCACAGCAGGTACTAAAGGCTATAGATTCATGACACCACACTCCGTAGCAATGATTCATGATGTATCCTCTGTAGCAAATGGGAAATTCGAGGAAGTAGTAAGTGATGCAAACGAAACTACAAGAATTCAAAACCTCTTCTATCAAACACTAGACACCAACTGCGAACAAGACAAGGGATATTTTGATAAACTTGTATTCAATAGAGGTAGAGCAGATTGGTACATTAACCCAGAAGAATGCAAGAAACATAATATTATTGATCATATCGGCTTGCCACAGTTCAAATACGAAATCAAAATTAATCAAAGTTTCGGGTTGCAAGAAGACAAGCCTTAAGATACAATACACTGCCAGCCAAAAACTGAGTAACATTTTTCAGGGGAACAAATTGAAGAAGATTCATTTGAACCAACTAACCAACAAAGAAACTGCCAGAGAAATTCGAGAACAAATTAAAAAGAATACTCTAATTCTCAATGACAGCATCGACACTATTAATCGTAACACATTCCTGCAATTAGTAAAAGATAAAAAGATTGTTCAGAAAGTTAGCGACTACGACTTTATTGTATTTTAATATCCTCTTAATAAAACTAAAAGGATTTCGAGTATAATAAAAATAACAAAACAATTAGCGAAGCAGCTTATTGGATTAATTTCCAGTAGGCTGCTTTTTTTTGTCTTAAGTAACTAAAAAAGATTATTTAAAACATTCTTTCGGATCAATCTAAAAAAGGTTATTTAACTCTATACGACGGCAGAATTTCGAGGACAATATGAATAGAAGGTTTACAATTTTCGAGTCGGTTACAATTATTTTTATTTTTATATTTGGTATGCTGGCTGGAAACGCACTAACAATTTCGAGTAAAACAAAAGATATTAAAATAGATGATGGAAGAATTGTATGCTCTAAAGCCCTCTCGCAATACTACAAATATCAATACGAAAACTTAGCAAAACAAGCCAAACAAAAACCAGTAACAAAATTAATGAAAGTTTCACAAAGATTAGAAAATTCGAGGTACTAAAAGACTTTACAACGCAGAGGGAACATGGTATATTAAGACAACTGAAAATTATGTAGCAATCCTCCAACTACTACATAACAGAGTAAGCCTAAAGAAGAGCAGTGAGTCGTGGCATTGCTCTTCTTTATTATATGCTAAAAGGACATTAAAATGAACCGTGTTGTACTAACTTTCGTAATATCCGTAATATTCTTCTGCTGCCTAGGTATCGTAAGACTTCAACTTCTTATGCTGGAAACTAAGACATCTGAATTTATATTACAATCTCTTATCGCTATTCTTCTTGCTGATACTCTCTATAGAAATCTTAAAAAGACTGAGTAGATTTTTCGAACATCCCTTGCGATTTTCGAGAGATAGTGTATAATATATTTGATGTTCCAACTTAGCTCAGAGGTAGAGCAAACGGCTGTTAACCGTTCGGTCGATGGTTCGATCCCATCAGTTGGAGTTTTAAAATTTCGAGATTTAATAAATTTCGAGGCCTGTTAGTCGAGTGGTTAAGATGCCTCCCTTTCACGGAGGAGACCAGGGGTTCGATACCCCTACAGGCTATTTAAATTTCGAGTATTGTAATTTAATAATTTCCGGTCGTTCAATGGTAGGACAGAGGTTTTTGGTGCCTTTAATTGGAGTTCGAATCTCTACCGGAAAATTTTGCCTAGGTAATTCAATGGAAGAATGTCTCACTTGTAATGAGGTCGTTGGGGGTTCGATTCCTCTCCTAGGCTCTTGAATTATGACTAAAGAACAAGCCAATATTATTAAAAACACAATAGAGGAAATTAATCAACACTCTTCTATTATTTTATTATTTGATATGGCACGAAACTCTAGAGATGATTCAGAAGACAATTGGTTCGTAACAATCATTTATCATATCACAGAAGATGAATGGATTGATTTTGTCTCCTTAGGTTTTAATTTCAATTCAGTCCAGGATAAATTGTTCGGTTGGAAATGTGCATTAGAGACAGTTAAAATTCTCCAAGAACAAGATAGCCTGAATAGATGTGTGATATAATAGAGACATGGAATTTATTAAACAAAACTTCTATACAATTCTCGTCGCTATGGTTTTATTCATGTATATACCAATCTTTTATCAAGTGTATATGCTGCGTAAAACTCTTAAAGAATATCATGCACTAAAAGAAAGATTTAAAAAATGAATATACTCGAAGCACTTTTTAAAGGTATGGGATTAGGAATTATAATGTCAATTCCTATCTTTGTGGCTAATTATTATATTTGTAAGCGGTTAGATAATTTGATTAAAATGGTTGACGAAATTAATTGCAAATACGGTAAGTAGTGGTATAATAGATATGTAAGTTTGAAGAGACTTACAGACTTTTAAAATTGAATATGCCTCGTTAGCTCAGTGGAATAGAGCATCCGCCTTTAAGAGTTGTAGTAAATATAACTAATAGGAGCCTTTATAGAGAATAATAATCTATAAAGTGGACAGTACTGTATCGGTGAAGGCTAAGTAGAAATATATGCTAATACCGAGGGAAGTTGAGAAGAAATTCTTTAACCCCGTAGAGACTATACGTACTGCATCTGAAATGATGAAGATATAGTCCAGACCACAAACATTCTTATGGTAGTGAAAACTATAGTGGTATGCTAAGCGGAGGGTCAGTGGTTCGAGCCCACTACGAGGTATCAAAAGGTTCGAATATAATGAACCTAGAATAACCTTAGAACAGTCTAAATAAATGATTTGTTCTGAGGTTATTTTTATTATGCATCATACAAAAGATAAGGGAGATATTGCCCTTATGAAAACAACTCTTGATTTAACTCTTAAAGGATATAATATTTTTCTTCCAATATCCGAACATTTACCATTTGATTTTATAGCATACAAAGATGGAAAATGTTATAGAATTCAAGCGAAATATTCAACAGCAGGTAAAGTAAATTGCACAACATATTCAGGCAGTGGTAAAAAGAACTATTATAAAGAAGATGATTTCGATTTTTATGCTGTATATTTACCTGAAATTGATAGATGTATATATCCATCTCTTAAATATGGTGGAGCAAATTTCAGGTTTACTAAATGCAATTCTGCCACTCCATTTTATTGGTATGAAGATTTTTTAGAATTTACTGAAAATGCTGAAAAAAGAAACTACAGAGACATGGGATGGACTATTGATATTCTTGTAAGTGAAAATATTATAAACAGAACAGTTAAGCGCAGAAAAACTAGTAGACCACCTTTAGATGAAATTATAAAACTAGTAGATGAAAAAGGATATTCTGAAACAGGTCGTATGTTTGGTGTTAGTGATAATGCAGTAAGAAAATGGATTAAGTTTGGTTTAAAATATAATACTTAAAATTAATCCCATCTCTAACCAAGGTGGGATTTTTCTTTTTCGAGCATACAGAATTCGAGTATGATACAATGTCTTATGCAGATTCTTAGTACAATCTTTTGGTGTATTTGTATTCCTCTAATGTCATGGGTGCAAAATTCGAGTCTCGTACTACCCAGATTTTCGAGTCTATATTATAAAAAGATTCTGGCTTATAAGAAAAGAAATCTGAAAGTTTCATCTCAAACTCAGAAAATCCCTGCTCCTCTAAATAACCCCAAATATAAAAATCTACAGCATACTTCTTTAAAGCAAGGTCGATATCTGAATATTTTAAATCTAAGACAGAGCCATTCTTATCCCTGTAATTACCACAACAAATTAAAAAATTACTCATGGTGTAATTACTTCTATACTTAAGTAATATTTTATCATTTTTAGATGAGATATGAGGCAAAATATCCAGCGTGTTAAGAGGGAACACTTCTGCGTATTCTTCCACAAGAGTCTTAATTTTTAATATCATAATTTCGAGTCTTTAACTTTAATAATTTCGAGTGTGTATCACAAATGATTATTTATATCCTATACAAGATTATAGGATATTTTTTTTAAAATTTCGAGTTAATTTTCATTATTTGTATCTACCTGTCGGGGGGTTTACCCCCCGAGGGAATGGTTTAAATAATAAAAAATAGTCAGAAATGCCTTAGTTTTTTATTGTTTTTCCTTGACGTTTCGATATAATATTCCTGTAGCCGACCGCTACAGGAGATTTGAAATGAGCAATGACAGGTTCGGTATTCTTGAGATTGGGGACAACGTCCCTGTAGTCTCCCCCAACGCACAGGTGTTCGGCGCAGAGACAGGTTTGCAGGTTCGCCCTGATTCCGTTGCACAGATGGATTCCAACGGCAACTGGAAGAATGCTATCGGCTTGGCAAGCACCGCCACGCACCGCCACGTAGCAAAGGTATGGCAGGACAAGTGTACACCAATGTCCGATGCGCTTTCCGTTGTTCGCAACCAACACGAAGGCAAGTTTGATAAGGTCGTTTTGGAGTCTGAGGTTCGCTTGGCATCCTATGACCGTTTGACTGATGGCACGGCTATCAACGCAGACGGTTTGGAATCCCTCCGCACCTTCACACCGATTCCTTCCACCACGGTTTCCTACTTGGTCAATGCCGGTTTTGAGACCGACATTCCCAAGTATTTCAACGCAGAGTTGTCCAAGCGTGAGAACGATTGGAGCAACGGCGAGCGGGAGCGTGACGCACGTAATTTCCGTTTGCGTCTGCGTCAGGAAGGTGATACGCCGGTTGTCCGTGCTGTATGTTCTGGTCGTTACGGGGTGCTTGACAACCTTGACGCTCTGGAGTTTATCGCCGATGCTTTGCCATCTGGTAGCAACCTCAATGACGCTCTGGCATCACACTTTTTCAACAATGGTGATGACATTCAAGGCAACATCCTGCTCCCAGACTACATCAAGGAACAGCCCGATTCCGACTACGGTGTTGGCATCTCATTCCGCAACAGTGAGATTCGCAATGGTGCATTCAAGATTTCACCATTCTTGTTCCGTGCCATCTGTCTCAATGGCATGATTTGGGGACGGCGCAACTCTGAGATTGCCATCAACCAAAAGCACCTTGGAACCATCGACATGGATAATATCCGCTTGCAGGTTCGTGAGGCTGTCATTCTGGCGTTGTCTGAAGGCAACGACATTCTCACCCTGATGAACCTCACCAAGGATGTCAAGGTCAAGAATGTCCAACAGGTCATCGCCAAGGTTGCCCGTGATAACAAGATGACCATCGAGCAGGGTCGTGCTTGGTCACAGGGATATCTGGAGACGCTTCAGGAGCCGTCCGGTGACCTTGCCTATCAAACGGCTTTTGGTCTTGTGAACGGTCTCACCCGTGGCGCACAATCGTTCTCTGGTGTCCTGCGGGAGCAGATGGAAACGACCGCAAGCATCATCCTTGCACCTTCCATCGATGCCGACCTGAAGGCGATACAGAAGCGTTGGGGGACGCTCTCCGATAGTGCCTCCTCTCTCCCAGAGAACATCGTTGCAAAGTATCAGATGGTAGGGGTTTAACCTCCCTATCATACTCCCCCCCAGAAATGGGGGGTTTTTTTGGCATTTTTTCAACTATTTTTTATTATTTGTTTCAAGTCCTCGGGGTGTTAACCCCCCGACAGAATGTTTTAAATAATAAATAAAAGTCAGAATCTCATTGTGTTTTTTGATATAATAACCATGTAAGGAGTTTGATGATGACAGAAACTGTACTGATGTTTAGGGGCAAGCCTGTAAGTGAAACTTATTATCCTATCGCAAACATTATCGAAGATTTCCAACATTTCATGGATAATGAAAATGCATCCCGCTTGCGTTATCACGGATTTGTTGGGCAGATTCTTGAAGGCAACCTTTATGATGCTTATAATTTATGCTGTGATACTGGTAATGGTTATGATATTGTAAATATATTGCTTATTGCACAATTTCTTAATAAAGAAGGACGTTGTGTTAAGATTAAATTTCTTAACATTATTTATTAATTAATAGGGGTTAACTACCCCTGTTTTTTCAATTTGTCAATCTAAAATTTATTATTTGTTTCAAGTTGTCGGGGGGTTAACCCCCCGAAGGAATGGTTTAAATAATAAAAAATAGTCAGAATATCAGAATATATTTGGTATACTATCCCTGTAAGCAATCGTGCTACACAGACCCGGAGAACCGTATGAACACTACGACCATCGCAACGACTCTCAAAGACCTGCTCACCCAAAAGGCAGGGGCTACCTCCCTTCTCATGGATGCAAAACTTAGCCTCCTGCTTGCAGAGGCTACCATTCAAGCATCTGAGGAATACAAGGGCTTTGGCTCCAATGAGACAACCCGCAACGCTCATATGACCTTGCGTTTGCAGGAACAGATTGAATCTGTTCGATTCCTTGAAAAGTCTGTCATGCTGTTGGATGCCCGCATCAAGGCAGAGACATTCTTCTTCAATGCTCTGATTGCCGACACCACTGGAAAGACAATCGCAGAGTAGTCTAGATTCCCCCTGTAGGCAACTACAGGGGGCTTTAAAAGGAAAACCAATGAAAACCGTAAACTTTGTCTCCGAACCGTTTCAGGGTATCGCCCCTGTGTCCATGCCCCGTGCTTTGGATGCCTTCATTAACACGCTTGGAGAGTCTCTCCCAGTGTCCTACAGCCGTGTATCTGAGAAGGTAGACAACAACGAGTATATCGTGTTCCGCTCTTCTGAGGTCGATGTTCACCTCTACGTTGACGCTCTGAACCGTGTTCACGTATCAATGAAGGTTACCTCCAAGGGCAAGACTTTTGCCTTCGCTCACCTCCACAAGAGCCTCCCTAACCTGTTCGGGAAACTCAATGCCCACTACAGCATTGCCATCCCCAACGGTGCATTGGCAACCATCCCATACTCCCGGTTGTTCTAGAATCAACCAACTTGCCCTCCAGAAATGGGGGGCTTTTTTTGCATTTGTCAATCTAAAAAACATTATTTGTTTCCATCTGTCGGGGGGTTAACCCCCCGAAGGAATGTTTTAAATAATAAATTTTAGTCAGAAATTTCATTGTATTATTATATAAAGTCGATATAATAATGCTATGAGTTACACATACACAGCCCCAGCCATCGCCGTAGAGCGGTCTGCCGACCGTAAACTTTCCACCGATAAGACTGTATCGGCTACATGGGTTAGTCAAGGTTCATGCCCATCTAACTGTGCATTCTTCAACGCAGGATGTTATGCCGAAACCGGTCATGCCGGTATTACCACCAGCCGTTTGAATCTGGCACAATCTATCGGATTGTTCACACCTGAACAGATTGCCCGTTTTGAAGCGGATGCAGTCAATCGTCTTAAAGGCAAGTATGACCTGCGGGGACACGTTGTAGGTGATTGTAAAACCGTCGAAGCCGCCCGGATTGTATCAGAAGCGTACAATGCCTATATCAAGCGTTCAGGCAAGCGGGTTTGGACGTACACCCATGCATTGGATGTTCCACGTAGCGTATGGGGCGATGTTAGCATTCTGCGGTCATGCGAATCGGTAGAGCAACTGCCAGTAGAGCATAGCCGTGGTTATGCCTGTAGTCTGGTCATTCCAACCAAACACGAATCGCATCGCCCTGTAGACCTTGGTAACGGGTTCACAGGTATCCCATGCCCCTATCAGGTTAAGAAAACCGATTCTTGCAAGTCATGCGGGCTTTGTATGCAGGATAAACACCTCCACCGCCGTAAACTTGTGATTCTGTTCGCCCCTGATTCTGGAACAGAAAAAAAGATTAAAAAAGCGTTAAAGATTCTGCCGATGGCTTGATGGAGTTCCCCCTGAAAACGGGGGCTTTTTTTTGCTTTTGTCAATCTAAAATTTATTATTTAACTCTAGCCCTCGGGGGGTTAACCCCCCGACAGAATGATCCAAATAATGTTTTTTAGTTTGTTTCATTAATGATTTCTGATATAATAAACCTGTAACCAAGGAGGTTGACATGAGGCAGGTAACATTCGCAGACGCTACAGACATCTTTTACGCTTTGGAACTTGATAAAGATGTTTGCAACGATGTCCTTGATGAGTTTACATACGGTGATGATAAAACATCCTATACTCTTGTAAGGACGAACAAGTTTTCAGACGCTATCAAAAAGGCTCTTGAAGGACACGAGTTTGCAGATTCTTTTCTTAAGAACTGGAAAGAATATTCCATTCACAACTTGATTGGTGTTTCTTACGTCAATATCGAGCTGTAAACTTAAGACCCCTTAAACGGGGTCTTTTTTTGCTATCATTCAACTATTTTTTATTATTTGTTTCAAGTCCTCGGGGGTAAACCCCCGACAGAATGGTTTAAATAATGTTTTTTAGTTAGTTGCAATCATGAAATATAAATGGTAAAATCGTACATGGAAACAAAAATTTGGATTTACTTTTCCAATACAGGTACAGGATATGAGTTAAAGGGCGATGATATAATTTCTGCTTTTGATTCTTTTGTAAATATGAATGGCACATTTCTTATAGAATTTAGTTTTTCACCTATTAAGAATGACATGAATTTCTTTATATATGAATGGGACAAATCACAAAAGAAACGCAGAACAATCTATGAGAAATATAAAAAAGAATTAATTATCATGGGTCTTTTAAATAACATTGAATTACCCCAGAGTATTAGAGAATTTATTATTAAAGAGTATGTAGAGGAAGTGGAGTTAAGCAATGCAATCTCGTAAATACTAGGATAAAATAAACTATGCAAAAACCAAAGTATTGGATTTACAATCCAAAAACAAATTCAGGAAGAGAACTATCTTACGGTAAAGATTTTGTTATTGGACTGTATGGTAAGGAACTCTTTGTTGATGATGTGTTCCCTTCAAATGATGGTGAAGCATATTTGATAAAGTATGAATTTGGTAATTTTTCAGGAGAATGGGGTTTTGTTGTTTATGAATACAAAACCAACCAAGAACGAAACTCCCTTTGGTATCCAGCAGAAATCTTGATGGGTTTATCTAATGATGTAGTACTCCCATCTAAAATCAAAAATAAAATCCTATCAAAGTATAAGGAAACAGAAAATGCAATCTCGTAAACTAGAATATTTGCGTAAGACTATTGAAACTCTTTGGCATGGTACAGATACAAAGACAGGTGATTATCCTAAAATTATTAATCTTTATAAGGAAGTTTTAAAGTTAGATTATAAAGACCGTGATGCTTGGGAGAATATGATTTGGCTTATGTGGTCTATGAGTGTCAATAGCAAAGATTCAAGCTGGCTAAATGATGCTGAAATTTTCACTAAGAGATATTTGTCCCTAATGCCTAATGGATACAGGTCTTATGAATTTCTTGGTATGTTTTATAGGTCAATGAAGAAAGATGAAAAATTATCAATCCGTTATTATGAAAGTGCTGTACGTTTTAAAGATTGTCCTAGTACTACTTTTCATTCTCTTGTTTCTCTATGCATCAAAAATAACGATAGATTGAATGCTATTGGATATACAAAGATGGGTTTGAAAAGATTTAAAAATGACCCTTATTTAAGCAGTAAACTATCTATTCTTAAATGATTTATGATATACTGATTTTGTAAGGAGATAGACATGGATTTAAAAGACAAGATTGAGGTTCGTTATGTAACCAATTTTCCTAGGCTAAAATTCTCTGCCTTTAGGAATGGAATACTTCTCTCTTCTGGTAGTAATGCTCAGGAGTTGGGAGAAACCTATGCTAAGAAATACAATACAGAATGGGTGCTTAATGATGGTAGCAGATTTTACACCCAAAGTTTAGTTAAATGATTTTATCCCCCAAGAGTTTTCAAGGGGGATTTTTTTATAATACTGTTAACTTTTCTGCCTTAATTGAAAGAGGTGCGCCAAACAATTTTTCATCTTTCAATCTTTTAACAACAACATAATGCTTTTCTAAAATCTCATAATCATCATACACAATACCAAATTCTTCTTCTCCTGTGCGATCTAACCATGTAACACTAGAACCTACAGGAAATTTATAAGATTCAATGTGTTTTTTTAATTCATTGGTTTCATTCCAGAGATTAGAATTTTTACTTTTAAATGATTCTAAATCTTTATTTAAATTGTTGTTAAGATTCTTTAAAGTTTCATTATGGTTCTTAAGATATTCATTAGCACCAATTAACCAAATATTAAAACAGAAAAGAACAGAAATTAATCCAATCAAAATAGCTTGTTCCATTTTATACCTCACTTAGTTTATACTACAACATTTTTCAAATAACATTTTTAAGCAAGGTCAGATAAAACAAAAGGGGGCTGAATCAGCCCCCTTTCTTTATACCAGCTCGTAGATTGGATACTCTACAAAGCCAGACTGCACCACATCCCCAGTGTCCTTGAAGAACCCAGATGCGATAACCTCGTCAACGATAAGACTAAGGTTGTTTACATCAAGTGCAAACTGATTGTCAAACAATGGGATGATGTTTGTGCTAATGTTAGCAATAGGTGAACCGTATTCATCCTTAAGGGACAAGGCGAGATTACCGTTAGGATACTCGTTCTTTACAACGTCGCAGAGACCGTAATCTTTCAAGTTAACTTTCATTTCAAACTCCTTATGCCCTTATTATATCAAAAATTATATATGATGCAAGACTATTTTTTATTATTTAAACCATTCCCTCGGGGGGTTAACCCCCCGACAACCTGAAACAAATAATGAATTTTAGATTGACAAAGACAAAAAAAAGACCCCCGAAGGGGTCAAGGCTTTAGCCCTAGTCCTTTGACTTAGACGCTTCCTTAGCGTCTTTACGCTCCTCAAGACAGTCATCGCAACCCACATACCATCGCCCCAGATAGTTCCACGCACGACCATCACCAGCGGGAACGTGAGCCTTACACCAGCAACACGCCTTAGCATACTTGTTACGCATATCAGCCTCCAGACCTGCGCTTCACCCCGCAGGAGGGTTCCGAACCTCATCGATGTATTCATTATATCAAAAATCATATGTAAAACAAGATATTTTTTATTATTTAACCCTAGCCTTCGGGGGGTTAACCCCCCGACAGAATGTTCTAAATAATGTTTTTTATCCTTGACACAGTAATAATTTATGATAATATAGGTATATGAAACTTGAACAAGTACTACCATTGCTCCGTGATGGTAAAACAATTACTAGAAGCAAACCATACAAAAACTCCAACACTGTTCTTTTTTTAAAGATAGAAGAATCAAGTTTAAAATTTAAATGTATTTGGTCTTCAGGTGATATAATTGACTGGGCTTGTTATAGAATCAGAACAGAAGATATTTTAGCAAACGATTGGGAGGTAGCAGGATGACAGAAGAGATTATTAATAGAACAATGCAAGTTTTTCTTTACACTGGTGGCATTGTTGCGTTTTGGCAGATTACAAAGCATATGCCAAAGGTTCTTTTTACTCTCATTGAATGTATTTTTTTCATGTCACTTTCTGTCGCTTGTATTACACCAGTAACAGGAATAATTGAATGGATAATTGCTGGAAATATTGACATATCTATGCTCTTTATGGGTGGATGTGCTGGTGTAAGTTTCCTATGTGTAGTTTGGCTTACCATGGTACAATTGACACGAGGTTGGCAAGGTAAGAAGCAACACAAATTTTACATGATGTAGATATGTCATGACCCCTTCTTGGTAAAACTTGAAGGGGATTTTTTTTGTCAATTCTATACTAAAAATTATTATTTAAAACAAGTCCTCGGGGGGTTTACCGTTTAAGAAATAAAAAATCCCCTAGAATTTTTAAGGTTCTAGGGGGCAAAGGAGTTACACATGATACACGAACAGAAACGGGTTTTATTTGTGGTTGGCTGGAGTTTAACCAGTACGGAACACAAGGGCAGTTCTTTCGATGGTCTCTGCCTCCGATGATACCCGTTTCCCTGACGGGAGAATAGTATCCAACCACAAATCATTTGCCTTGACATAACTGTTTGCGTCAGTCCCTGCCAAGGATTCAGTAAAAGATTGTGGACTAAACCACTCCAAGGTTGCGACCCTTATTTGAACTTTGCAATCAGTTCTCGCCGTTCTGGTCTCTTACTGGGTGAGGGTGGTTCTCAACTCCATCCCTACATGAATATAATACGCTATATCTGAATAAAGTGCAAACTTATTTCTATCTATTTTTTGTTATTTGGATCATTCTGTCGGGGGTATGCCATCAATTCAAAACTTTTGCTCTTATATAAATAAAAAAGCAGAGTAAAAACCCTGCTTTTAAATTACCTTATGAAAACTCCATGTCTACATCGTTAAAATCAAATTCTGTAATGATTGGTGACATATAATCATCCGGCTGTTTGAATACACCAAGATACTGCCCATACTTGAACTGAAACTTGTCTGCTGTGCTATTGATTACAGGATACACAGTCATTACAGCACCTAGAGAGTTGATTGCGATTTCCATCCTCTTACCTTTGACTGTGGTTTCAAAAGTCATAGAATATACATCTTTTTTTCTCGTACTGAATAGAAATTTTGAATCTAATGGCAAAAAATCTATCAATGGTAAATCACGCTCAAAACTACGTAACTCAGCATGATTGGAATATTTTAATAACTTGTCAAACCAATAGAGTGGATTCTCCCATTCCTTATTGTAGCAAACCATCTTCCTCAGACCTTTCTTGTTATGGCTTATAGTATCATGAATATTATCTGAAAACAAAGATATTTTTTTCTTAACAGGGCTTGCATCGTTTAATATTTGTGATAAGATACATACAAGGAGTTAAGAATGAAGACAAGAAATTCTGACCGTTTGAAAGAAATTCTGGGAGCGAAGCGTAACCAGATTGTAGCACTTAAGGATATTCAAATGTATCTCTTGGAAACAAATCCAGAAGTTGCTACAAAAATTTCTTATCAGATTGACAGGGAAGAAGAAGTATATAAGAATCTTTTGAAGGTTATTGAACTTGCAGAAATTTCAGAACCTAGGAGAAATGGTTGGTTCTCTGGTCATATAAAAACTAGAGAAGACCGATTAGCCAACATTATGGATTAAAACTTAGCCCCTTGAAATATAGGGGTTATTTTTTTGTCTTCCCTTGTTACTTCGGATATAATTAGTAGGGTGAAATTATGAAGTATAAAATTGAAACGTCTGAACTTGAGAAGAATATTTTTGATTTAATTCTTTCAGATGTTAAGAATATTGATAAGATTAAAAATTACTATGATGATGAGGATAATCTTATTGCAACAGTTAGGGTAATTGACAGGGGAGAATTTTCTACAAAGCGATTAGGAAGACCAAAGAAAGATTACACTGAACTTTTGGATAGGATTAAGAATTTGAAAGAGCAGGGAATTGTAGACAAAGAAATTCCTGCTAATCTTAATATTTCCAAAGCAAGTTATTTTAGAATTAAGAAACTGGAACTTTAAAAAAAGAATAGTGTACAATACCCCGAATAAATTAGTTATAGTTTATTTGGGGGAATACACTATGTTAATATTTTTTAAATTAATATCTTGCATTGTTATAGGTGGAATGATATACTTTCTTATAGGGCTAATATCACAGAACAAAAAAATTCTAGAGATGTTTGAAAAGATATTAGGTAGATAAGTATAGTAAACCATATGTAAAAAAAACTAGCATAAAAGTTACATGAAATTAGCATAAACATTAAGAGTATGTAATTATTATAGTATGAGATATATTATGCAGAAAAACCTTGCATATAGTTAATTAGTATGTTATAATATAAAGACCATGGGGGATATCTATAGAAGAGCCTGGGGGTACTTTAGAATTTAGGAGTCCCAAGGAATAGTTCCACCCCCCGTCATTTTTTTCGACCCACCTTAAAAATCCGCTTATCGTTATTTAGAATTATCAGTTTATATATTAAGAATCTTTTGTAGGTTTCTTTCGTGTCTATTTATTTAAAAGATCTTGGGGGAGATTTATATGAGTATTGTAATTAAAGTTTTATTGTCGGGTTTATTCTTTGTGTTTTTATTATGGACAATTGTTTTTATTTATATGCATGTCAAGAATGTTAGGGAATCTTAGGGGGGGCTAAAGTTTTTTTGGTTTTCCTGTAGATTTAACCATCCCTTTTGCTTCCGGTATATATATAATTTTTGTGGAATGTTGATTATTTGTGGGATTTCATGGGGGGTATCTAAATTTATTGGTTTTCCTGTAGATTTAGGTATCTTTTTTCTTTGGTATGTATTATGAATGAATTGGAAATATTTAGGGCTAATTATTCTGATTATGTATTGGGGTTAGATTTTTCTCTTGGGGAATTTAATTTTGGTGATACAGATTATGATTATTCTTTGAGTTATGAATTTGGTGTTTATAAGTTATGTGTGTATGATGTTGTTGGGGATCATTACGGTATGTTGATGCGTAATGTTTTATCCATGCGTGTTTATTATTTATTGGAGCTGTAGATTTTTATAGAGTTTGCTAGTTTAAGATTAATAACTTTTTACTAAAATCTATATCTTAGTCGTTCAGATTCAGTTGTGTCTTTTGCATTTGTATCAGTTTGTGTTGGTACAGGCTTTCCATTTTCATATCTAATGCTGTATGTCGATGGGCTGCGAGGTGGAGTTGCATTTGTTTCTTCTTTTTGAATATTTGGTCTATCTTGAATTGTTAAAACATATTCTTGTATTTGTGAAACATACATTCTAAGTTTATAGTTTTCTTCTTGTAAGTTTTTTAATTCAAATCTAAGTCTACGGTATACATCTTGAAATTCTTCCATTGCGTAACTTTTTCTTAAATCTAAATCTTCCATTACACTCATGTATCTTTGTATTTTCTTTTGAATTTCAGAAATATTGCTGGTGACCATATTTATTTTATTTTTAAGTGTTTCTAATTCTTCTGTCTGCTGGGCTATTTTTACCATCAAGTTTGTGAGAGAATTAGCTTCTTTAAAAAGTCCTGAATTATCAAGTTTATCAGCTATGTTATTTAATGAGGATAAGGTTTGTATTTTGTTCATTTTTTTTACTTAGGTCCTTGCACTGGCTTATTGGGGTTTTGAAAGAATCCCTTTACCTTTTGATTTTAAACTTTGATGTAATTGAGTCATAGCATCTATATTTCTTTTGCAAGAATCAATCATATTTTTAAATGAGTTCATCAGTTTTTGATCTTGTGCATCTATACCATCAATTGTTAATAAAGCATTTATTTGATTATTTACATTTATTAGATAATCAAGTATTTGTTGAAGCATTAATGAAGCGTTAGGTACATTATTAGTTTCTTGAAGCAATGTTCCTGACATTATTTTGTTATGAGAATCATTGGACAATAAAGAATATTTATCTCTATAATTTCCCCATTCATCATATAACTGCATTAACCTATTATGTTCTTGCTCTGTTCTTCGTCTTCCAGCTTGTTGACCAGGTTGTTGTTGCATTTGTCCAGGTTGTTGTTGAGGTGCTTGTTGTTGATTAGGTTGTGGAGGATTTTGCTGAAAATTGTTATATAGTGTATTGAGATTCGATTGCCCAGCTTGTTGAGCCACTCTTGTCATTACATTTGTTAAAACACTTGCCTCAGCATACAAACCTTTTTTCTCTAGTTGATTTGCTGTTTCATGTAATTGTTGTAAAATTTGTTTTTTATTCATATTGTTATCTTCCTAATTATTAATATTTTTCGACAGGCGGAACCCAAGTATTAGGTTTTACTTCTATATTTTTCTGTGGTAGTAATTTAGCGACATAGGTATCGAATTTTGTGGCAATAATATCAACAAAGCTCATTTTATTGTAAGTAGTGCAGTAGGTGTTAATTTGTTGAAAATTCTGATGATTTTGAGCTTTATTTATGGCTTGTTGTCTTGCAGCTTCCGGTGTTATGTTTTTATTAGCTGTGATATAGTTTGTTATTTCTTTGATAATTTTTTGAGTTTCAGCTTCAACATATACTCGCATTTTATCTTTTTCTCTATATGCTTTGTCTTTAAGTTTGTTTTGATAATCTTGAGAATTTTGGTAAGCTTTTGCACCAGTTCCTCCTCCTGCTGCTCCTCCTAATCCTCCTGTTATTCCACCTGCTATTGTTCCTGCTACCCCTCCTGCGTTTGTGAATAATGCTGATCCAATTCCCCCAAGTCCTTGTAAAGCATTTCCGCCAGCTTCATATAGTCCACTTCCGATAGTTGATAGAGCATCCATGAATCCAGCTTGTTTAATTGGCATCTGGGATATTTTGACCATCAAACCAGTAATATCATCGGCTTGTTCAAATTCAGATTGTTGATCAAGTTTATTAGCTATATTATTTAAAGAAGCTAAAATTTGTTTTTTATTCATATTGTTAATCCCTATGTAGATCTTATTATATTAATTCTTTTGTAAACATTTAAGTCCTTTTATCTTATTGTTTAGTGTCTGTATAAAATTTGTATGGCTGCATTATCATGGGATGAAATTTGTAAAC
>Ga0208554_1000068_pt1 | contig 17882 bp, 26 predicted proteins | sample Colrivmet1371B02_FD_187628 | JGI IMG/M metagenome (GOLD analysis project Ga0208554, IMG submission 187628) | Estuarine microbial communities from the Columbia River estuary - metaG 1371B-02 (SPAdes) (version 2) | ecosystem: Environmental > Aquatic > Marine > Intertidal zone > Estuary | place...
GTTCCGCCTCATCAAATTTTTTACCTGCGACAACTTTTCAAACGTCCGTTTAGTTTAAGAATATGGCCAACAAGATAAAAGGGAGGATCACGCAGACGGCAATGGCTGAGAAAGCAGGCGTCACGGTCAAGACGTTGCTGGAGTGGCGGAAGGAAGGCATCAACATCGAGAGCGAGGAAGAGGTTTTGACCCGCGCCGAAAAGACCAAGGAGCGGTTCACTAAGTCCGAGGACATGAGCGAGGTGAAGTTGCGGAAACTCCGCGCCGAAGCGGACCTGAAAGAGCACGAACTTGAGGTGGAGCGGGGGATGTATGTCTCGCAGGAATCCCAGCGGGCAGACGGGCAGAAGTTCGGGCTGGTGATCCAAGGCGTATTTCAGAAAATGGCCGATGACCTCACGCCGATCATCGCAGGCAGACCAGCCGGGGAGGTGAAGAAAGCGATTCAGAAATACGCCCGCGAAAAACTTACCGAGATTTCCCAATATGACCCACACCCCGTATCTTGATGGCGTCCGGGCGGGAGTCACTCCGCCACCAGAAATGCCGCTGCGTGAATGGGTTTGCGATAATGTGTATCTACCCAACTCACCGGAGGGCGCGAGGTATTCGCTCGATGCTGTTCCGGCTCATGCCGTGATCTGGGACTGGCTGGAAGACCCGGAAGTGAAAGAGGTCGCCGTCGTCGCGTGCGTCGGATTCGGGAAGACCGCGATCCTTGAAGCGTGGGCGTCTCGGATTGTTGCGGTCGATCCTGGGGATACATTGTTCGTGGGTCAGACGGCGGCGATGGTTCAAGACTGGATGGAAAGCCGGATGCGGAAAGTCTGGCAGACATCACCACTGACACGCCGCTACATCCCAACCGGGCCGGAGCGGTCAAACTGGAAAAAGGACAGCGTGATTTTCCGACACATGAATTTCTTTGCTGGCGCGGCGAATATCACGGACCTGCAAGAGAAGTCGATGGTCAACACGGCCGGCGATGAGGTTTGGCGATGGGATTCCGGGATGATCGACTTCCTGCTCAAGCGGCATCATGGCCGATGGAATCGCAAAAACCTACTCATGTCACAAGGTGGCATCGAGGGTGGCGAATGGCACAAGCACGCGAAGAACGGAAAGTGGCATGACCTTGAACACTTCTGTCCCAAGTGCGGCACGGGTCATGTCTTCGATTGGGCGAATTGGAACTATGAAGTGATCCGAGACGGCAACGAAGAACTCGACTGGACTGCCATCTTCCAGAGCGTCCGACTGAAATGCCCGCACTGCGGCGAGAGTTTCGAGGACACTGAATACAACCGTCGCCAGTGGGCGAAGTGCCGCCCTGTGTGGGATGGTGCGAATTTCATTCCTGAGCGAATGACGCTGCGGGCGTCCTTCATGGCTGTCTGGCGTTACTCGTGGGCGTCGATGGCTAAGGAGTGGATACAAGCGAACGAGGAGAAAAAGACGGGCGCGCTGGTCAATCTGGAAAACGTGATCTGCCAGAGATTCGCGCAATTCTGGAAAGTGCCGACAGACACGCCGATGCTGTCGGTTGACGGCGACCCATATGGGAAAGCGGAATACCACGACGGGCAAAAGTGGGAGCTGGAAGACTTCCGGTTCCTTACAGTGGACGTTCAAAAGGGGCACTTCTGGGCCGTGATCCGAGCGTGGAAAATCGGCGGTGCGTCTCGCCTGTTATGGGAGGGCAGGCTTGAGACATGGGACAACATTCGATATCTCCAGGAGCGGTTCGGGATCGACAACAGATTCGTTTTTGTGGACTGCGGCTACATCCCGGAGGAGGTGGCAAAGCAGGCTTACGCCAGCATCACGACGAGGGACCAACGACCTTGGAACCTGGTGCGCGGGGAGGATGTTCGGGATGGTTATCTCATCATCGTCGGCGAGAAGAAATTCCGCCGCGTCCACTCGGACCTTGTGAAGTCCGTTTCGAGTGCTGGTATGCAATACCGATTCATCAAAGCATCGAACTTGCTGTGCAAAGACAAGCTCGCGGCGTTGATGGGATCAACGATGTTCGGAGTCCCGACCGACGCTTCCAAGCAATACCACGCTCAGATGCAGAGCGAACAGAAGCGGGAAGTCTCGCCGGGACTGTGGAAATGGGAACCGCTAAAGAAAGCGATGCAGGCAAATAATCACCTTTGGGACTGCGAGGTTTTGCAAATTGTGGCGGCGGCCATCTACAAAGTGCTAGTCTCGCTGGAGGAAGTCCGGCGCAGCTGATCCCCGGATTCGACGTTTGACACCCCGCCCGTCCATGAATGGACGCGAAAACATTGCAGGTGGCTCGGGAGTGGGCGAGGGCGGGACTGTGTGACCCGACGATCTCCAACAAGCTCCGCACGAACCACCGCGCCCTCATCCTCCAAAGCATGGAGCCCGGCGGGCTGGCGACCGTGACGCAGGCTACCAAGAACGGTGTGAGCATGGGGAAGACCATGGGGCTCAGCATCCCAGACACGCTCACAGCCATGGGCCGTGCCATGGAGTGGATCGACCTCGGCTATGTCCCGCAGCAGTCCAGGAGCCTTGGCAGGTTTTGACACCCGCCGACTGTCATGGCCCTATTGGACGAGTTCGGACGCACCATCAATTACAAAGCGGCAAGGGCCGCGAACGAAACGCGTCATCGTCCCTACGAGCCTATTGAGAAAAAGGACATCTCGCAGCTCGTCCCGTCAGTGGACCGGGTGAAACTTCTTAGCCACGCCCGCCGGATCTATCTCAACTTCGGGCCGATCAAGAACGCGATCAACCAGCGGTCGATGTATTCCGTCGGCCGCGCATTCGTCCCGCAATTCAAGGGCAGCGACTCCGAGTTCGGAACAGCGGCGACCGACTGGCTGACCGGGAATTTCTATGCCATCGGTGACACCCGAGGCGGCATGCACGACCTCAAGACCAACCTGTTCGGCTGGTCCTCCGCCATCGATACCGACGGCGAGATCTTCATCCTGCTGACAGAAACCAAGACCGGCTTTCCCCAATACCAAGGCATCCCGTCCCACCGCATCGGCAATCCAAACGGACTCCAGGACGGCCCGCAGCGCGGCGGCACGTTGCAGGATGGCATCATCTACTACCCATCCGGCGAGGCCAAGGAATACGCGTTCCTAGACAAGTTGGGAAAACTTTCCGAGTGGCTCCCTGCGTCGAACGTCATCCATCTTTACGATCCCGAGTGGCAATACCAGGGCCGGGGACTAACCGCCCTCACCCACTGCATCAACGATTGCCGCGATATCATCCAGAGCACCGAGTGGGAGCGCCTCGCGATGATGCAGATGAGCTCCATCAGCCTCATCGAATACAACGAAAGCGGCGGACCTGACCCGGATGATCCATACAACGCGCTCGTCGGAAACGAGGCTGGCGACAAAGGCATGACCGTCGAGACGCTCGACGGCGGCACCGTCCGCTATTTCAAGAGCAACAGCGGCGGCAAGATCGAGACGCTCGTCAACAACCGCCCCGGCAATCCGTTCCTCGACTTTCACGACCGCCTGCTCAAGTCCGCTTATGCAGGCCTCAACTGGCCGTATGCTTTCTACAACGGCCACGGCGTCGGCGGCGGCACTGCCCAGCGCACCGAGATTGCCATGGCGCAACGATCCATCGAGGACCGCCAAGACCTGCTTTTCTACGCCGCGAAGCGCATCGTTTCCTATGCCGTCGCCAAGGCCCAGAAGCGCGGCGACCTCCCGCAATCCGCCGACTGGTGGCGGTGGGAGTTTTCCTATCCGCCCAAGCTCACCATCGATGACGGCCGCGTCATGAAGGAGCTGGAATCGAGTTACAAGCTCGGCTTCAAGTCCGCCTCCGACATCACCGCCGCGATGGGCAAGGAATACAAGGATGTGATCCGCGAGAAAGCCGAGGAGGCCGCGACCCGCCAACTCATCGCCAAGGAAGTTGGCGACAAATACGGCATCGAGATCGAACCGCGAGAACTGCTGATGCTCACCCCTAACGAAATGGCGAAACCGGACGCCCCGGACGCCCCTGAAAACCCACCCACCACCAAGACCGATGAAACTGATTGAGATCGAAAACCGCGCCGGGAAGCTCCGGCTGAACGATGGCGTCCACAAGGACTCCGCCGACAAACTGATCGAGGAACTCGATGCGCTCTACGGCCCGTCCGCAGTCGGCATCATGTCCATCAATAACGTGGTCTGCGCTGCCGACGACGCGCTCGAAAGCGTCGAGGTGGAAATCAACAGCCCAGGCGGCAGCGTCTTTGAGGGTCAGCGGATTTACAACGCGCTCCGCGGTATCTCAGCACGTGGCGTCGAGGTGACGACCACCGTCAACGGACTCGCCGCCAGCATGGGCAGCGTGATCCTGATGGCTGGCGACAAGCGGCAGATGACACACGGCAGCCGCGTGATGATTCACGAAGCATCTACAATCGCTTGGGGGGACGCCCGGACCATGCGGAAAAACGCTGACCTACTGGAAGGCATCAGCTCGGAAATCGCGGGCATCTATGCCGACCGCACCGGCGGTGATTTGAAAGCGATCCGCAATCTCATGTTCGCGGAGACCTGGATGACCGCCGACGAAGCGAAGACCAACGGCTTCGTGGATGTCGTCCTCAAGGACGGAAAAGCCAAGGCTGAATTTGACACCGAAGGAAAAGGCAATATGAGCATCCTCGCCAAACTCTTCCCCGGCAACGACCAAGTTGCACAACTCGAAGCCTCGCTTGCCGAAGTTGAAACCCTGAGCGCCACCCTCGAATCCGCCCAGGCGAAGATCGTGGAACTGACCGGCCTCTCGGAAGTCAACGCGCAGCTCCAGACTGATCTATCCGACGCGCAAGCCAAGGTTTCAGAATTCGAGGCCAAGGTCGCTGAATACGACATCAAGATCACAGAGGCCACCGCCGCTGCCGAAGTCACCGCCGACAAGGTCTCCATCAAAGCCGCCGAGCTGCTCGCCGCCCAAGGCCACCCGGCCCCGGTCAACCTGACCGGCGACAACGGCGAAGTAGGCGGCAAGACCATGACCCGCTCGGAAATCGCCAATCTCAAGCCCGCCGAAATCAAGGCCTTCATCAAGTCCGGCGGCAAGATCATCGACTGAACACTCTCCTAAAACCAATCAACTAACCATCAAATCCCATGGCTAACACCCTCACGAATCTAATCCCGCTCGCCTACGAAGCCCTCGATGTGGTTTCCCGCGAAGTCACCGGCTTCCTCGGAGCCGTCAACCTCGACGCCGCCGCCGAAACCATCGCCAAGGGGCAGACGGTTTACAGCCCGGTCGCGCCAGCTAACACGACTGGCAACATCACGCCGGCCATGACCGTCACCGCCGCCACCGATCAGACCATCGGCACCAAGTCGCTGACCGTCGATTCCTACAAGTCCTCCGGTTTCAACTGGACGGGTGAAGAGGAGTTCGGCCTTGCTTCCGGTGGCCGCATGGAAGGCATCATGCGCGACCAGCTCGCACAGTGCTTCCGCGTCCATGTCAACGAGATCGAAACCGCGCTCGGACTCGCCGCTAAAAACGGTGCTTCCCGCGCCATCGGGACCACTGCCGGAACCGCGCCAATCCTCGCCGACTTCGCGGGCGCCCAGAAGATCCTCACCGACAACGGCGCGCCTGCGACGGGTCGCTCTGTGATTCTGGACACGACCGCTGGCGTTGCGCTTCGCGGAATTGCCAACCTTTACAAGGTCAACGAATCGGGCGACTCCGGCCTGCTCCGCAACGGCGTCCTCGGCAACCTCTACGGCTTCGACCTGCGCGAATCCGCTGGCATCTCCAGCGCCACCGCAGGCACCGGCGCGAGCTACACCACGACCAGCGCTGGCTTCGCGGTTGGCACTACCTCCATCCCGCTCATCACCGGTTCCGGCACCGTCCTAGCTGGCGACATCGTGACATTCGCTGGCGACACCAACAAATACGTCGTGACAACTGGCGTTGCCGCCCCCGGCACTATAGAAATCGCTGCACCCGGCCTTAAAGTGGCCATGAGTGCCGCGACCAAGGCGATGACTATCTTCGGAACGTCCGCCCGCAACATCGCGATGAGCCGCAATGCCATCACCCTTGCGACGCGCTTGCCGAAGTTCCAAGCCGGTGACCAAGCCGCCGACCGCTACGTCATGACCGATCCGAACACCGGCATCTCGTTCGAGATCACGATGTGGCCCGGTCAGCGCATGGTGAAATACGAGGTCGCGATCGCTTACGGCATGTCCGTAATCAAGCCCGAGCACCTCGCCGTCATCATCGGATAATCTCTGTCTGGTTGTATCATGTCAGCCGCCGCTCTGGAAATTCCGGGGCGGCGGTTTTTTTGACTCCCGGCGTCTAGCATGAGCATCCTCGATGATTTCCTCCTAGCCGGTAACGACGAGATCGACAGCGATTTCGGCACCTCCGTTATGGTCTGCAACGGGCAGACGTTCGACGTCGTGATGGACTCCGAGCGCAAGAGCTACGAGGGCGCGTTGGGAGGCATGGAAAGCGATATCAGCGCCAACGCCACCGCACAGCCGCGCCACGTCTCAAACCCGCGCGGGATGCTCCAAAAAAGATGCACCGTGGACGGGATTTCCTATCGGGTGGCAGAGGTCGTCACCGGCCCAGTCGCCATCCATTTCACGCTCACCGACTCAAGCGACAGCCGCTGATTTCCTGCGGTTGAGCGTCGGGCACTGCGGCACCCAGCGCAGCACGTCGTGGGTGCGTCCGGCCTGATACATCGCCCGTGGATCGCGGACCACCATTCCCTCGCCGCCAGCGGCAACGATAGCGTCGGCAGCTTCGATCAGGTGCTTTGTGTCGCGGCACCGCTCCTGACGCACCAGCGAGGCGTGAGCGGGCAAATTGACGTATTGGAGGAATTTGTAACGGGCCTTGAACGGCGCGACCATTTCCGGCGCGTCGAACACCTGGAACGTCAACCCGCGCCAACCTGCCGAGATCCGCCGTTGGATCGAGTTGAACTCACCCCGGCCGGCGAACAGCTCGCCGTCGAGCGCAATCGCAGGCATCCCTTTTTTGAACCACTCGGGAGCGTCGAAGGTGTTCCCCTCGCGGGAGATGAATTCCGATCCGGTCCACATCGCACGAAATCCATCTTTCTTCTCTGAAATGAGCCATGAGTCGATTTGTTGACCGCAATAATCCCTTAAAAGCTGAAAGCGCATGCCTTTAATTACGCTGCTGAATCGTTCATCATCAAGGAAAATCTGAGGGGTTTAGCCCAAAATTTGACAACAACCGCTTGTTTGTGACCTATGACACACAAACAAATGAGCAAGAAGGGCGGCTTGGCCAAGTCGGACAAGAAGAAGGCGGCGGGTGCGGAGAATCTGAAAAAGGCCCGCGCGGCGAAAGCGGCCACCAGATTGGATATTGCCAAAAATGCGGAGAGCGGCTTTCCACGCACCCAAGATACGCGAGAGCAACAGCAAAGCACAAATATTGCTCTCAATCATGCGCGAGGAAAAAAGAACCCACTAAATACACCGTGGATGCTTGGTGGGGGACGGTGAAGGCGGGAGAGGCGTGGATTGCTGACTATTATCCGAAGTTTCCAGAATGGGTTGATCCATGGAAGCGTGAGATAAAAAGCTGCATCCAAAAAAACAAATACAAAAATGATGAGCTTGAAAGAAAAAGGAGTAGCCAAAAATCAAAGGAGTGGAGAGCCATCAAGATCCAAACAATCCCAAATTACAGGAGTATTGAACTAAAAAGAAACAAAGACTGGCAAAGGCGCAATCCAGAAAAAGCAAAGGCAGCGTGTCGCAAATCCCTCCAAAAAAGAAAAGCGAACGACCCACTGTTTAAAATTCAGTGCAACATGAGGACTCGGCTCAAGTCCATCATGAAAAGCATTCGTAAATGGGAGCTTCATAGGCAGATGGGACGCCTTGGGTGTAGTGCTTCCGACTTTAAGGCACACTTAGAATCCAAATTCAAAAAGGGAATGACTTGGGAAAATTACGGGACTTATTGGCACGTTGACCACATTATCCCTGTCACACATTTTAATCACGCCGACATGAAACAGGTGGCTCAGTGCTGGCATTACACCAACCTCCAGCCGCTCCGCGCCATGGAGAACATAATAAAGGGATCAAGAATGGGAAATCCACAAATGAGCCTTCTTATATAGCCTCCCGTTTTCCACCCGCTTTTGACTCCCGGCCCAAGGTGTGATCAGCGGCAAAGTCATCATCCACCAGGCGAGCAGGAAAAACATGGATGAGACACTCCAGAAGTTTGCCAAGCTCACCGGCAAAACCGTCGAGGACGGCATCAATGACATCGCCCGATCCGTTGCCCGCAAACTAGCGGATAGAGTACAGCCTTACGGTCTAAAATCTGACAAGGGTGAAAAGTTCAAAAAATCCATCGGCCACCAGGTTGACACTGTATGGTTCGGCGTGGCTCTCGGAGCATTCCCAGCGACGACCGACATGAAGGCCGCTCACCATGCTGCACGCAATGGAGCGAGAAAGGGGACAGTGCCTTTCCGACGATTTAGAAAGGAAAAGGGAAATCCGTGGAAGGAGCTAATCCCCGTCACCGAGCGCGACAGCTACAAGCGGAAGATGCAGGCCAAGGCGGGCCGAGCAAAGGGCGCATGGATCGAGGCAGGCAACGCCATCGGCGGCAAGAAGCTCTCAGGCATCGCCGAGTGGATCAACCGCCACGCCACCGGCGGATTCGGCAGTGTGACCAAGACCGGCACAGGGTTGGAATACGTCCTAACCCTCGAAAACAAGACGCCATACATGAGCCGGATTCTACCGCCGGCCACGGTCGAGGAGACCCACGCGCTCGGCCTGAAAAACGGATTCAAGCGAATCCTCAAGATCATCGAAAAGGAACTCGAAAAAGCCAACCGGACAGCATGACCACCACCCAACGAATCAAGGACGCCCTCGTTTCCTACCTGACAGACAACTCACCCGACGACTCGATCCTTGTGACGGATGCGAACGCCCGCAGTGTGATCACCTTGCCATGCCTCGCCGTTGATATCCAAGGCAGCACCGCCCACTCCGCCGCGCTGCACATGGTATCGACCGCCGACGTGTCCATCACGCTTCGGGCGCACACCGGCGACGAGCCAGAGGCGGACATCGCGGCGTGGATCGACCAGCTCGAAAGCCTGTTCTTTGACCAGTCCGCGATGGTCGCCGCGCTCAACCAGTCGCACGTCATTTTCTGGGGCTGGACCTATAACGGGAGCGTCCAGAATTGGGACGAGGCGCTGCTGGAAGTGACCTTCACCGCCGCCTGCACATTCGGCCGGATTTGACATGCCGCGAGGGGTGAACACTCACCCTCATGGCAGCACAAATCTTCACTTCCGCCGCAGCCGCAGACCTCCAGTTCGGCTTAACAAACGAGACAGGGATCATCCTGACCTCATTCTCCCGCAACGTTCAATCCGTGAAGACGGAAGTGCGTGACGCGGTTAACGACGTGGTTGCTGTTGCGCACAGTGGTCTAACAGCTTCTATTTCGTTAGAAGGCTTCGTCAACGGCACCGTCACGATGGATGTCGCGGCACTCCTCACGCTCACCAACGACACCACCACGGGCGGCCTCACGGGCGGCACCGTGATTGTTGATAGCTACAACGAAAGCACCGCGCAGGGCGAGTTCCGCAAGCTCTCCGTCAGTGCCACGCAGTATGCCAGCACGATGACCGAGCAGGCCTAACCCATCAAACCCCGCTGGCAGACCGGGACCGTCTGCCACCCATAAAAAAATGAACCAAAAGCAAGAGTTGTATCACACGATGAATCTGTCAGTGGCGTCGATTTTGATGACCTACGGATTCAAATTCGTCACCTTCACCCACATCATCCGCGCCGACGGCCGGGAGTCCAAGGAGTTTTGGTTCGAGGCGCAGTCTCCAGAATGTCCGCTCAAGGCCGGAGAGGTCGCCTACTACGCCACCAAGGGCCACGATGATATGTCATCGAAGGACAAGGAGAGTCCAGTGCTCTGGATGCGCGGCGCACTCATGAACCGATCCACGCTGGTCGAGATCGTCAAAACATCACCTCGGATGGTCGAGATCTCCAACGGCTCGCGCAAGGCGCTCATCGCCGAGACCGCCAGCGAGGAAACCAAGCGGCAGGTCGCCGCGATGCTCTAACCACAAAAACAAATGCAAGACACAGACCTAATGACAGACGACGAAGCCATGCGCGAAGCTGGCATGACCGCAGGACCGAAGCGCAAATCCAACTTCGTGCTGCGACCGATGACCGCGCTCTCGCTCTCCTGGCTGCAACGCAACCACGTATTCGAGGATGACGGCGGTGACATGATGCAGAAGACCGCTGCTTATGCTTTCCTGCACACCGAGCCGAAGGAGGACATCCGGGCCGTGGTCAACAACCGCCAGTCTTTCCTCGATGCCGTGGACCAGTGGCTGGAGAAGCACATCACCTATCACAACGAGCTGGAACCCTTGTCCGCAGAGATGAGCGAAGCCATGGACCTCTATCTGGTCGCCAACACCACTGCCGCCAACAAATCCGACCCCGGAATCCCTGCCTCAAAAAACTAGCAACGCCCAGTTGGCTCGCTTCGTATGTCCACCACATCGCAAGCGTCACCGGCTGGGCATTCCGCGAGATCATGGAGGAAATCCCCATCGCCGCAGGATTGCAGATCATCGACGCCGATTTGTTCTCGAAAGGAATCAACCGCATGTGGACCAGCGGCGGTTCGTGTTTTGACTCCGCCGTTGTAATTGACGAGGCATTCAAAAAACTTGAAAAACGATGAGCGCGGGAAAATATCAACTGGAGTTCGGGGCGACTGACGCGGGCTATACGTCCACCATCAACAAGGTCAAGGACTCTACAAAGAGTCTCGACTCCACCGTCGCGAAAACAGGGACTCAGTTTAAGTCCACTTTTGCGCAAGTCGGCAAAGCGATTAAGGAATACGACAAGGAAATGGCAGATCTGAAAACCTCCACCGCTGGCGCTGGTTCCAGCTTCGGCAGTATGCTAAAAGCCGGGGCCGCGCTCGCTCTTGGATTCGCGGCGGTGAAGATGGCTGCGTCCGCTATCACCGGTACGTTCGGCACGTTCAAGGACGCGCTCGACCTCGGCGGGGAGCTGTCCGACCTGTCAGAGCAAACCGGCGTCACGGCAGGCAACCTGCTAGTGCTGCAACGCGCTTTCGACAACTCGGGCGTCGGCGCGGACAAGGTCGGCACATCGATCAATAAGATGCAAAAGGTGCTTGTGGAAGCATCACAAGGGTCTGACGAGGCTAGGGACAAGTTCGGCCGTCTCGGTCTGAGCTGGTCGGAGATGGCCACCAAGTCACCGACCGAGCAACTACAGATCCTCGCCGCTGCGATCTCCCAGCTTCCAACACCGGCCGAGAAATCCGCCGCCGCGATGGAGTGGTTCGGAAAGTCCGGCGGCCGCACGCTGGCGTTCCTCAATGACTTCACCGGTGCCGTCGATGGCGCGAAGGGCGAGCTGGGAACCATGCCTGACATCATGGACAAGAACGCCCGCACCTTTGATACTATCAGCGACAAGATCACGGTCATCGGCGGCAAGTTCAAGGAGTTTGCCGCTGGCGTGTTAGGTGAAATGACCCCGATGCTTGAGGTTATCACCACATCGCTTGCGGGAATCGACATGGCCGGATTCGGCAAGAGGCTAGCGGAAGCATTCATCGGCGGCACCGCAGCAATGGACGGCTTCACCGCATCACTCGGCGCAATGAAGGTCGGCGAGTTTTCGCTGGCGTGGGAGATGGCTTGGGCGTCGATCAAGCTCCAGGCGAAGCAGACGGCGAACGAGACCTACCGGAACATGGTAGCGGCGTTTTCTGCTTCAGGGGAGTTCTTGATGAAAGTGCTCGGCCCTAACAGTGATACCTTCAAAATGCTAGCTGCTGGTTTCGACGTCGTCGGATACGGATTGGCAGCATCAATCGGAGCGGCGGTTAAATCAATCCTTTCTGTCATACCATACGTCGGGGAGGAGATGGCGGCATCCATTGAAAAATCCATACAGGCAAACGAGCGTGGCGTTGAAATGGCGAAAGGCCGCATGGAGAATCTGTCTTACTACATCAAGGGTCAGTTCGTCATGGCGGGGCAAGCCTTCCCTGAGTCATTCAAATCCGCATACGAATCGACCGCCCCGCTCATCAAAGTCCAGGAGGACATGCAGGAGGTTAACCGGCTCGCTGGGGAGATCAACAAGACCGCTGCTGGCCTAACGTGGAACATGACCGGCGAGATTCAGAAGATCCCGCAACTCACGTGGAACATGAGGGATCACATGAAGGAGGGCGCGGGCGCGATGGAGAAGGCGGCGAAGACCGTCAAGGAAACCCTAAGCCTCTCCGAGGAGATCGTCAAGCGCATCAAGGAAGCCCAAGGCAAAGAAGCCGTGGACAAGGGCGGCAAGCTCGAAAAAGCGGCGAACGAAGCCATCGAGGAACGCGATTCCGACAAGGCTGAACGCATCCGCAAGAAAATCAAAGGCAAGGAAGAGGATGTTGCGATTCGCGAGGAATTCGGAGGCGACAAAAAGACCGCCAAGTCCATCCGCGACATGGCGAAAGAGGCTGGAATCGACATTACCAAAAAGAGCAACAAAGAGCTTAAAGAGGAACTGATAGGTCGCATCAAGGAGCGCAAAGAGGAACTGCCAGAAGGCAAGCGCGGCAAGGATGAAAAAGAAGTCAAAGGCAATGACAAACCCGCCGGGAAAACACTGCAAGACGTAGTCGAGGCGATCCGCGTCCTGGTCGAGAAGATCGAACCGAAGCTCCCCACCTCCGCGCTCGGAGTCTAACTTAACAAAACCATGGCCACCATTTACGAAAAAACCGCCGGCGCGCTCATCGCCACCCCCGGCCGCACCGTCGCCACCTTCCCGAGCGGGCTTTGCCGGGTCGATCAAACATACATCTGCACCACTGCGAACGCCGCCACCCACCGCGCCACGCTCGCGGTCGGCAACGACATGCCGGACGGCAACGACGCCCCGGCCATCGACGGCCTCAAGATCTACCCGGCACCGCAGGAGATCGAGCGCGGCGACGGCTTCACTGAGTTCTCAGTCTCGGCATATGGGCGAACGCAAGACACTATACAAGGAATCACGCTAGAACAAGAGGCGATAATTGGGTCAAGCATGAGTTATTCGCTCTGGAAAATTTCAGGGTCTATCACGCTTCCGTCTGGTGAATCAATCACGCTCGACATGCTCAACGTTGACGTTCAGCTTTTTGAGCCTTTCGGGTGTGTGTTTGCTAATCGCGAATGGGACGTTTTGAGAGTCACGCAAATTCAGATCAATGAGCCTAGATCGTCTGGCTATTTCGGAACCGTCAGCATAGGAGGAACTTCAGCCCAAACATTCACCCGGTCCATCGCAGGGAAAACCCGCCGCAAGTTCTTGGTCGAATATACAACCGACGGAGTGACCGCGTTGGGATCATATCACCTCTGGCTCATCGACCCCACCATTGCCATCACAGCGACTCGGTCATTCGGGGAATTCGTGGAGATTGATATTAGCACCCAGCGGGAAAACACCGAACCCACCGTCGTCTAATGCCTGAGAAACTACCAGTCGATTTTGAGCAACGGGTGAAGGCTGCGCCGCCAGCGGGAGGCAAGGGCTATCCTTACCAGATATCTGCCCGCGACTTGATGGCGAACTTCAAGTTCCTAATGAACCAGATGCCAGAGGGGTTCGCGAAAAACGAAATGATCATCTTCAACGGAAAGAAATGGATCGTTCTCGCCGCGCCATCCAGCACCGGCACCCATGTCCTCGGCTGCGTGGCCGGAGTGGTGCAGTGGCTGGCAACCTCCGAGTGTGCCTGACCCATGGCAGTGATCAAACTCAACGCAAGCGGGCAGGTCATCCTTCGGGGGGGGCTGCCGAGCTGCACGTGCTGCGGGTATCCGGCCCTCTACGTCGAGCACTTTGAAAACCCCGCTATCGGTTACGTGCCCGGGCCAAATCCAGACCCGTTCGGCCCGGAAGTAATCTCATACTTTACAATGACGGGGAGTGTCGAAACAGGATTTACAGGCACGGGTCCGGGCGGCGTGTTCACATTGGTTTATGACGTCGGAACCAGTAGGTGGTTCATGACCGATCCCGTTTATGGGGTTAGTGGTGTAGGTTTTGGCAGCACAAACCCAGCAAACCCAGCTAGCTTTTATTATGACAATGGCTTTGTAGTCACGAGTGTTTATGCGCATTATCTTGCAATAGTCTCCCTCACCCCACTCCCATGACCCGCCCGCCATGCGAACATTTCCAGTCCGACCGCTGCGCCATCAAGCTTTATGGAGGCAGCCCGCATGCCATGAACTGCGCCGCGTGCGTGGCGCAGGGCAATAATAACGCGGAGTTCGCCGAGGCCCTATTTGCTAGCCGGGAAAAGACTCACCCGTCAAACGTCCGCAAGGTCTCCGGCTGCTGCGACTCGGCGGAAAATCCGGCCGTTTGACAAGCCGAGCATGGCAGTAACTCTGAAACGCCATGACCATCACTAACAGCCGCGCGAATTTTGGCATCAACTGCCGTGCCACCCCCTCGAAATCCGGCTCCTCTGGCACGATCCAGGTGGGCGCCAGTAACGAGACAGTCAGCCTGACCAACACTAAAAAAGTGAGCTTTGACGCCATCATCGTCGGCTCGGCATCTGACCTCATCATCGACATCTCCGACCTCGACAATACCGGAAGCACCGCTTGGGCGGCCGGAACATTGCAGGTCGAGACGGCGACCGTGATTGCAGCGTCCGGCGTAACCGGCAATGGCAACGCCACGGTGACCATCACCAGCGCGCATGTAGTCGGTTCGCCTCTCGCAGTTTCCGTCGCAGTCACCACGGCAAGCACCACCGCAGCGCTTCTCACCACGGCCCTTCGTGCCGGTTTAACCGCCAACGCGGCCGTGAGCCTCTACTACACCGTCTCCGGCACCGGGGCCGACATCGTGCTCACCCGCAAGGCGACGACCACCTACACGCTCAATGGCACCAGTGTCCCTATCCGGCCCGCCACCGACGCAACCCTCAACATCGCCATAGCTAACGGCACATGCACGGGCATCACCACGGCTGGCACCTCGACAGGCACCACCGCCGGTGTCGCGACTTCCGGCGCGTATGTCCCGGACCTCGACGGCAACGACTTCGAAGGCGAGGCCACTGGCGGGCTCACAAGCGTCGATGCCGTCTACATCAAAAACGCCTCCACGTCCGCAGCCAACGCGCTTCTCACGCAAAGCACAGTCCTAGCAGACTACCCGCTCACCCCCGGCGACATCCTCCAGGTCGCCGGAACCACCGGCTTGTTGCCGACCAGTGACATCACCGTCGAGCCCAGCGCAACCGGTGATGAAAGCTGTTTTGTGACAATCACGCTTGCCGGAGCCTAAGTCATGGCATGCCAACTCAAAAACATCACGCTTGAACCAGTCGCCTCGGGAGAAACCTGGGGCGGCTTGACGTTCGCGATCACCTCGTCAGACGACACAGCCTATGCGGCCGCGCTGTCCCGAGTCAGGATGAGTTGGCGCAACTCGGCCGGCACGGTCGCGCAGACGCTCGATAGCGACGTCTCGGGCATCACGATTGATGTGGCCACGGCCTACGCATGGACGTTCACCGTCGAGCCGAGTGCGCTCGCGCTGCCCGCCGGTTTCTACACATGGGCCATCGAGACCACCGACGCAGACTCCGTCGTGGACAAAGACCTGCTATCAGGCACCCAACAAATCACCACCGACCCGCACGCCTGACCATGGCCACCAGCATCACGCTAACGACAAACTCCGCCTCGACAGAATACACGCTGGCCACCGGCGGGCGCGGCCCTGCGGGAGCCACGGGGCCAGCGGGGGCAGCGGGCACTTCCCTGACCGCAGGCACGGGCATCGACATCACCGCAGGCGTCGTGTCATCGACGGTCACCGGCAACGCCACCCACACCGGCGACGCCACGGGATCGACCGCGCTCACCCTCGCCACGGTCAACAGCAACGTGGGGGCTTTCACGAACGCCAGCATAACGGTGAACGCCAAGGGGCTGGTCACAGCAGCCTCCCACGGCACCACGGCAATCACCAGCATCACCGGCACCGCCAACCAGATCACGGTCAGTGGAGCCTTTGGAGCGAGCACGCTCTCCCTGCCAGCGACGATCAACGTCAACACCACGGGCAACGCGGCCACGGTGACCACCAACGCCAACCTCACCGGGCCAGTGACCAGCACGGGCAACGCGACGGCGATTGCCAACGGGGCGATCTCCAACGCCATGCTGGCCAATGGCGCGGTGACCAACCTGTCCGGCACCAACACCGGTGACGAGACAGCGGCACGAATCGCCACCGCGCTCAACGCAGGCACAGAGGACAGCACCGCAGCCGACACCGACAAGCTCGCTGTCACACACCCGGCAGGTGGCTGGATGCTGCTCTCGAGGCTCTGGACGTGGATCACCGGCAAGATCGACACCCTCGCCAAGCTCGACGCCATCGTCGCAGACGCCACCCTCGCCCGCACGGACGCCGGTCAGACGTTCTCCGGCACGCAGGCGTTCTCCGGTCAGATCGCCTCATCCGGCAGCACGGACGCGACGGTCTCGACCAACGTCGTCAACGTGGCGACCAACGACGCGAGGTATTACCCCGAGAAAATTGCAGTTAATTCATCTACCGAAACCGTCACCAATTCTGCGGCACTAACAGCATCAAGTCAATCAGTCATCACGCTGGGTATTGGAACATATTACGTCGATGTGCTGCAACTTGTGAGCGGCTCGAATGCAACTGGGGGATCTAAGGTATCCATGAGCTTTACGGGATCTGCATCAGCGCAAGGGGTAGTAGTAGACAGAGGCTTCACAACGAATGTTAGCTTGGCAAACACATCTCCGACTTATGATGGCGGGTCATATCTGTGGGACTCGAGCATAGCGGCTAACTTTTCCAGCAATGTTGGCGTTATCGTTGTACGTAAATTTATTCTCATCGTCACTTCCGCGGGCGATCTGGCAACCACTTACGCTCAGGCAACAGCCACCGTTGGGCAAAGCGCATCGCTGAAAATCGGATCAAGCATCAAAGCCACAAAAATAGCATAACCACCATGTCAATCATCCGCCAACTCACCGAAGCCGAAGCCGATCTCGCGGCCAAGGAACAACTCGTCCTCCAAGCCGGAGAGGCCACCCACCACCTCGCCAGCGTGCTCGCTAGCACCAACGCGAGGTTCTGGCAGCTCCCGACCGACCGCCTGCTCGCCGTGCTCAACGCGGACATCCCCGCCACGCTCGCCACGTTCACGGCAAACACCGCGCTCGGAATGCAGGTCAACGCCTCGCTCGACGCCCTCGCCGTTCCGAGGTTCGCCGCCCGCGCCCCGCTGGAAATGGGCCGCACGGACATCGTCTTCGACGGGGCAGCGTTCGTTTACGTCGCCCCGCCAGAGCCAGAGCCTGAGCCTGAGCCTGAGCCTGAGCCTGAGCCGTAAATCACTCACCCACTCTCCTCCCATGACCCACTATCAGACATTCACGACTGGCCTTTTCGGGGTGATCGGCTCGACGTTCGGCGTCCTGTCAACTTTTCAAGAACAACTCGACTGGGGCGTGCGGATCACGGGCGGGGGCATCGGATTGGCGGTCGGCATCATCTCACTCTATCGCCTCATCCACCCGCCGAAATGACACCGAAACAATCCACCGCCCGCTTGTCTCTCTACATCCTCATCGCCATGGGGACAGCCGCCAGCGCGGGCCTCGCCACGGTCAACTTCGCCGACTGGCGGGAGACCACGAGCTTCGCGCTTTCCGT
>Ga0208554_1000069_pt1 | contig 17740 bp, 34 predicted proteins | sample Colrivmet1371B02_FD_187628 | JGI IMG/M metagenome (GOLD analysis project Ga0208554, IMG submission 187628) | Estuarine microbial communities from the Columbia River estuary - metaG 1371B-02 (SPAdes) (version 2) | ecosystem: Environmental > Aquatic > Marine > Intertidal zone > Estuary | place...
CCCCCCCCCCCCCCCGTATTTTACCTATGCTCGCACCTTCGATGGACGGAAAGCGTTCGTATGCATACTTTGATTGAAAACGGATTGAGTTTTGAAATCGTTAGCGAATCCAATGTCATCGCGACTTGGAACAACTGGAAAACGGGTGAGCCGTGTGGCAGCGCTTTCGCCATAGCGCTTGTGGAGAATTTCGCTGACCTATCTTTGCCTTCCGCATGGGTGAAAGGGTATCTAAGATCTCCTCTGACAGCGATTTACGGTGGGGGGAACTGGTTGATTCCGACTTCTGACGGAAGGTTGTTGCACTTTGACGGAAGCACAAGTATTGACGAATTTTATGAACCCGTCAGTCTTTCGGAAGCTGTCCTGGACGTAATCGTTCTGATCAAGCACCCATCCCTGGTTGCGTAATTGACGAAAATGGATTGTTTATGCGAGAATGGATTCTCGATCTCACAAGGACCAGACTCATGACTCAGAAACCTGAAAAAAATACAAGCGAAATAACCACCCAACAGGGAAGCGTTCTGCCGCCAGGCGAGCCTCGATCATCATGCCCGAAGCCCTTTGGGCCAAGCTGAAAATGATCAGTATGGAAGAGCGGACGACCATCAATGAAGTCGTTGTTTCTGCCATGCTTGAAAAGTACGGAAAGGCGACCGAAACTGAGATCCGCAAGATCATGCCTGGCACGAAAAAACTTGCTGATCTTCCTGTTGAGGTTCCTAAGGTTCCCGTGAAATCTGCTCTAAAACCGTGGGAAAACTGCGTGATCAACACTCATTTTGCAATCGAAATACCCAGTGAGTCTAAAACGGAAAGGGCCAACCCAACGGGTCAGCCCAAAACACTGGAAATCTTTAAGAAGGCATTTAAAATCAAATCATGAAATGCGAACGGACAATCGCTTCGCGGTCACCCTTTGACTGCTCGAGGTTTCAAAATAATTTTGCACCAGTTCTGGATTATCGGTCTCCAGCTTTTTGGAATTAAGTCGTTTAGTCTGGTTTGTTGTAATATCGAGTTGAAATTTTGATGACTGCGATTTCAATTCAACAGGGCAACCCACCGCTTCAATGATCTGCTGGCGTAGGATTTCTTTACGGACCCCCAGATCTTTCAACTGGTCCTGGATATGGCAGAATTCCTCGAGGAGATCTTCTGGCAGATCTTTCGATTCGCGGTCAGTCACCACTTTGCGTTCTGGTGGTATTTTGGTCAGGATATGCTGATTCCAGAATTCCTTACAGATCCGGACAGCTTCAATCAATTTATCGTGATGGTCGGTGATATGGATCGGATACACCTCGAAAGCCAGGTCTCTGGTGGACCAGACTGCGAGATAACCTTTGTCAGCACCTGTCACAAATTGTTGCCAGAGAACCTGGATGGCATAATAATCGGGAGGTGTGTTGTAAATCGACGCTCCAATCGTCTTAGCCTCAACCACAGCGGTCTTCCCGTCAACCACAGCCATTCCATCAAGCGTGCAACCAGCCCAATTCTCGAGCCAGTGAACCATGCGGGTCTGTTTATGGGTAACGGTTGTATTGAATCGCTTTTCAAATTGGGTTAAGACGAAATCTTCCGTATCAAGCCCGAGTCGCATTTTACCTGTTGGAACTGTATCGCCGGATGGGTAAACCTTGCCGTACCAGACTTTGAATTTATCGCCGAAGGGGGATGTACCCAGGATACAGGCGACTTCCGATGCACCGATGAATTGATGACGTTGCAAGTGGCAATTCCTTTGAATTGCCCATCCATTTGGCGTGAATATGAGAAGGCTAACCAGCGACCGGATGTGTCCTGAGGATCATACCGAGGAAATTCGCGGCCACTGGAAGCCAATCCACGGGGCAGGATTTGAACCTACATCCGAAAGTCCTTAGGAACCTTTTGCCTACCCATGTGGCGACCCGTGGAACCAGACGTATCATGACTCCAAAATCAGCCGGAAACCCGAAGGAGTGGGGCTGGATTGGAACGCCTGCGTCTAAGACTGTACACAATTTCACAAGAAAAGTCAACGCTGAAATGTTACACGAATTAGCTTGCCTAAATTCCGTACACATGTTAATCTACTTATATGAATGATTGCTTACCTGTTCCAGTGGCCGAACAAACCCGCGATATAGACCCTGTTGAGCTAGCACTTTACGTGGCTGTTGGTGCTGAGATGGGTGCGATCCCTGAGATTGTAATGGATCTAGTTGATATGACGTTGGAACCTGAGTCTATTGAAGAGGTTGCGATCAATTATGGCAAAGAAATCAGCCCTGTCTAAACCTGACGGTGTGCCGAAGAAGCGTGGACGACCACGAAAAATTGTTGCCCTTAAAGCTGAGATTGTTCCTGAAGTCGAACCTACGCCCAAGGTTGAGGTTGTTCCTAAAGTTAAGTCCAAGAAGGTCGTCAAAGTACCCAATGTTGATACGAGGTATGACTTTAGCGATGACGTTGAAGCCAATCTGGAATTGATGACGACAAAGCCAGCGTTCCTGACTCGCAAGGGATTGGCTAACAATCAGCCTCAAAAGAAGATACGCAATCACTGGGCCAAGATTATCGAGTCGGCAAAGATGGGTTATGAGATCGGTGCGATTGCCAAGGCGATTGGCGTGCATCGAAAGACGTTGTGGCTTTACATGAAGTCTAACCCTCAGAGAAAAGTAGATTTCGATAATGCCCAGAACGCGACCCGAGATTTGTGTGTAAACGTGATTTTGGACGCTGCCAAGAAGGGGAACTGGATTCCTGCCGCCTGGTGGCTTGAACGTACCAGAGGAATGGAATTCGCAAAGCCAGAGGTCAAGTTGCAGTTCTGGGATCGCCAGATGTCGAACGACCAGGTTGAGCAGCGAATCGCCGGAAAGACTTTAGCTGAAATCAGTTCCGAACTTTCAAAACAGTACCAGAGTAACGACAATGTCCAAAAGTATGTCGATGGATCGGGACGACTTCCGGTTGGAAAAAATGAATCAGAACAGCCTGTTCTCCCAGTTGCGGAAGGAGAAGACGGGTCGTCAACAAATACATAATGTCAATACTTTTACGCCCCAGCAGCTGCAATTTTGGATCTCCCCATCGAAGCAGAAGTTTTTTGTGGGTGGAGTAGGTGCTGGAAAGACTCGCGCTGGTGTGATCGAGATTATGAACCAGCCTAAAGGGACACTAACCATCGTCGTCGCACCGACTTTTACGATCCTGAAGGATTCCACATTTCGTATGTTTGAAGAACTTTACGGTCAGTCTGGCTTGGTCATGAATCATAACAAAACGGAGATGGAGACCAAGGTTAAGGGTGACCGGACGATCCTCTGGAGGTCTGCGGATAAGCCGGACAGGCTTCGGGGGACGAATGCTGGAGCTGTGTACATGGATGAGGCTAGCTTTTGCGACGAATCGACATACAAGGTTCTGCTGGGTCGTCTAAGAAAGAACCCTGGCAAGTTATGGGCGACTTTTACGCCTCGAGGCAAGAACAGGTGGGAATACCGAGCCATCCAGGCTGGCATTGCCGAGATGATTCATGCTCCATCATATTCCAATACGTTCAACCCTGACTTCTTCGTCGAAAGCCTTAAGGCAGCGTATGACGGAGCTTTTTACAAACAGGAGGTCGAAGGGCTGTTTTGCGATACGGACGGGGCTTTAATGAAGTCGGCATGGATCAGACCATGGCAAGGACCAATTCCAGAACGTCTGATTATGTGCCGGAGCTGGGATTGTGCTGCCACTGTGGGAAGAAGGTCGGATTACACGGTTGGGACGCTAATGGGCCTGATTCCCGGTACTGAGAAGGTCATCATCTTCGATCAGATACGCCAGCAGTATTCGGCTGAAGACGTTGATCCTAAGATCTCGCAAACATCGGATGAGGATGGACCTGGAACAACGATTGTGATTGAGGTTGAGCCTGGTTCGGCAGGGAAGCGATTGTTGCAGCATCAGCTGAAGAATCTGGCCGGAAGGCGTGTTGCCTGGAGTTCGCCTGGCTCAAGTAAGTTGACAAGAGCGGTTCCATTTAGTCGTGCAGCATCCGCTGGAAATATCTCCTATGTCTCTGGCAGTTGGACGGATGCGTGCTTCGAGGAGATCGATTCGTTTACTGGAACTCCTGCGGATGTACATGACGACTGCGTGGATAGTATCTCGTTAGGATATACGCATTTATGCGGTAATATGAGAAGAGTGATTGCTGTATGATTGACAAGGCTCAGAAATACAGTTGCATACTCGCTGATCCACCGTGGCCGATGAGAATGGCTAGCCAACGAAAGAGGTCGAAAGAGGGGAAGAAGCCAGATTCTCTGCCTTATCCCACACTGAGCCTAGAAGATATATGTAAGTTAGGTGTTGGAAGTCTGGCTGAACCCGGGTGTCATCTCTGGCTTTGGACAACGAACAGCCACCTTAAAGAAGGGTTCCATGTCATGGAGTCCTGGGGGTTTAAGTACCTTGCTCCTATTCATTGGGTAAAGCCCTCTGGAATGGGGAACTGGTTTATTCATAGGACACAAACGCTTTTGTTTGGCTACAAAGAGAAATGTGTGTTTCCGCTTGGAAGGTACAGGCCAAACGTGTTGTTTACAACTGACCCTGTGAAGCACAGCCAGAAACCAGACGAATCATACAGGTTGATCGAATCTATTAGTCCTGGCCCTCGCCTTGAGTTGTTTGCTAGACGGAAAATCGACGGATGGGATTCTTGGGGCAACGAAGTAGAATGCGACACAGTGATTGCTGTTTGACATGAGATCTGGTATATTTCGGCGTTGACATATTTACCGCATCTACCAAAGGTTGAATCGTGACAAACTGGATAACCATTGTGGGGCGTGATAAACGCTCCTGCATCTACTGTGGGATCAACGACTTAACCGTCACTGTCTCTATTGTCAATAATGACAAGGAGGCTTTGGCGGGAAACTCGGCTGTTGTCTGCAAGGAGTGCAGGAAGTGCAAAGCCAAGAAGGTTCTGGGCATGCCTGGGGCTAGAGTATTTGAGGCTGAGATTAGCCGGAGGAATCTGCTCTCGCAGATATCCAATACCGAGCCGATCAAGCCGCCTACGGATGATGAGCAAGTACATGTAGGGAATTTCAAGCGGAGATTGCCTCCGAGAGGTTCCTATCCCTATACAGTACAAAGCATGACCGAACCCGCTTACTAAATAAAAAAGTAACCCCTTAAGAAACAATCTCAAGGGGCTGATGGATTCTGGTTGTCCGTAACCAGGACTGAGTTAATATTGTACACGCAGAATTGGGATCTGGCAAGTCAGATGTGCATCTTCCAGGCGATCTGATTGAGTAACCTTTTACCGAAATCCTCTCCTTGTCTTAGTTCGCAGTTGGGCCATTCACCCGCCTTTTCGTACTGCTCCCTCAGGTCTTTCAGAGCTAAAAAGCCGAGTTTCCTGAGGTTTTCAGGCATGAATACAGAGTCGATCAAGATCGTCATTAACTCTTCTGCTTGAGCCTCATCGAAGCGAGGGGCATTGGACTCGCCTTCCGACTCTTCGTTTTCTTCGATCTCATCTTCGTATGACATTTCTCTATCCTATCCTTTGGAACGAACTACGTGGTAAGGAACGTCTGAATTCTATCTTATGAATGGTCAGGGCGCAAGGGGCGTTTCGGTTTTTTCTTGCGGTATGTAGCCAGTCTCGCATCCACCCTCCTTATGCCAGACCTTAACTGCCATAGCAGGAACGCAATCGCCTATCCAGTCCTTGCATGGAGCAAGGTCGTCCAGTCCGCATCCGCATTCATCATTGCAAAGCCCATCAGCACCCAGCTGTCGCAGATTCTGTGCTACTAGTTCCAGTACTTTCATTCAATCGGCCTCCAGTGAGTGGGAATCATGGTGTCTTGCGAGACGTTTAAGGCGATATCGAGATCGTGGAAATGCCACCTGTTATCAGTGTCCCACATCGCTTGATATCTCATGGTTTTGCGTCGAGCCATTACCCAAGTCCCGACTGGTGGCATGTTTGCTGGATTGTCAGCGACCGTTGTCCAGCTGTTTGTCCATCTGGTAGCCTTTGGCGTCATCAGGTTGTAGATGGTTACCGCCGCAGCCTTGGCCTCGCCATGTGGCAAACTGGCGATAAAATCAAGCGGTGTCATTGCAATTCTTGTCCCCTATATCTGCAACGGGTTCGTTGTTGCTTAGTCTTTTGCGAGCCTGGGTGATGATTTCAGCCCACTTATCCTGATCAAGTTTTTTTCGACCGATGATATCGTCCATCAACAGCTTTGTCTCTTCGACTGTATAGAAATCAGCCGGAATACCGTAGACGATTGTCCGTTCAATCGCATTCATTTTTTAGCCTCGTTAGCCTGAATCTTGTTGATCATTGCAAGTAGTAGGGTTGTGGGAACAGTGATTCGCTCCCGCTTGTTTTCCAGTTGCGCGTTTGCAACACGTTTCCATCCATCAACGACTTCCGGTGTTAGCAGCTCTATACTCATTTTTTCCACTCCCTATCGATGAGGTGATTGACTCCAGATCCCAGACTGCTCCATTTGTATGGTTGAAGACCGTCCAGGCCATTCCATGACCTCACATTCTCCGCGAAACTCCTGATAAGACGCCTTGCCTCTCTACAAACTTCAAGTTCCCATTCTCCAGGCTCTGACTCTATCGCATACGAGATAATTTCCATGGCTGTTTTCAGCACCCTGAAGTCGCCCAGATATGTGTCGTTGGTTGCATTGGATGCTATCTCGATGACATTTCCGCAGTCTGGGCATAGCACCGTTTTTACTTCATCCTCCGGTTCAGGTGGTTGAGGTTTTGCGTTGAGTTCTATCTCCAGTTCTCTGGCTCGCTCCGCAGCCTCAACGTATTGGCCTAGAAGATCTGTATTGGCCTTGTCTATCCTGGAAATCTGGGACTCTAGCTCGACAATTTGGTTGCGTTGTTCAACAACGACTGCTATCAGCTTTGAAGCCATGTCGCTATCACTCATCTCTGTTACCATCCAGTTCTTTTTGAGTTTTGATACCCAGAACCTCTAATCTACGCTTAAAATAGGCTTCATCTCCCAGCATCGTCCAGATTTTATTTTCAGCAAAATGCTTGAGAGATTTTTCACCCATACTGTCAACTACTAGCTTAGATAGCTTGTCACGATTATCGTATGTGTTCTCGATCATTCGTCACCTTCCATTTCATATTCGAGGTCGGATATCAAGCAATCAAGCTCCACCAGGACTTGCAAATCGCTTTCTGATCCGTTCTCCAAAGCCTTCTCTTTCACGACCGGATAGACCAGTTGCAATACCTGTAAAATGTACGGTATGTTCATTTCACGACTCCTCCTCTGTCTCATTGACGCAATCCGAAAACCCTTCCCAATTATCTACGCCAGCATCCTCTAGGCTGCTAAGAAGACGATCCCGTTTGGATAACTCCTTGTTTTCAAGCATCAACTTGGCTATTAGCTCGGCCTTCGCTAAGTTGTCTTTCCGCAAGAACTTGATATCGTTTTCAAGTTTCCTGATCTCTTCTTCCAGCTTTTCTACCGCTGTGATCCAGTCAGCCATTATTTCCCCTTCTCGTACTTGATCAAGTTGTCAGTGAATAGTCCGCTAAATGTTGTTCTATGCCCCAGCGAATCCTCGACTGCAATGTTTGTCCAGAATCTCCCGTCAAGATCAGCATGGCTTTCGATTCTGTAGACCTTGCCCAGGATATTGCTGCCTATCAGATGGACAGTATCCCCCAATCGAAGGCCTGGCTTAGGTGCTTGCATCAGTCAGACTCCACTTCGTTCAGAACCATTTTGGCAACCCGATAGCTGTTCTGAGCTTCGTTAAATGCCATCCAGACAACATATCTCTGTTGCATGGCGAAATAGAATCTTGGATCGTCATATTTTCGCAATTCTCTTTTAGCCCATAGCAATCTACGAGCCAGGTGAAATACGATTTCCCTACTCTTGTCCATCTCTAACTCCTTTCAATCATGGGTGATACGCGACTTACCATTCGCTTGAAATGTATTTGAGCTTTCCAATATTGCCCAAACCAACACGGGTCTTCACCTGTCATGATTCTTGGCGTTGTTCGAAGAATGTAGGGTATGCCTAGTGGGCATTCCTCTTTCTCTTTCATCAGTTCGATTGTGATTCCGTTGACTGTCAAAGAGTTGATCGTGATCAGGTCAGTTTCAAGCATCGTCATCCTCTTCCCATTGTGATTGAATCCGTGCAGTATCCATGTCCCATCTATTTATTGACCTGTGGTAAATCATCTCAGGCACATCGGAATCAGCTACAAAGACAAAAATGTGCATCATTTCTCGATCAGTATTGTCGGCAAAATCTATCAGGTCATTCAGGTCTGCCTCCATAATCCCTTCTACGCATCCAATATAGACACAGAAATGTCCAGCGTGCAGGATTCTGTAACCGAGGAATACTCCGCAACTTAGCTCAGGTTTTTGCACTGAAATCATCTCCGAATATGCCAGAAATCAGACCGTCCAGATACCGTAGTTCCGTAATTGTCGCCAAGGATTCACCCTCTTGAGTCTGTTCGCACAACAGCACGAAATACTGGTTTAGGTGGAGTTGGATGAGCCTCAGGTGTCTCGGCTGGATGCCGATCAGTGAGTGGAGGGTTTCATCTTTATTCATCGTCATCAGTTTCGATCTCCCATTCTTCGTCATCGTCTACGCACAGGCATTTTTCTTCGTGCTTTCCACACTCTTCGCAGTAAGCATCGCACTCACAAACAGCCCAAACCTCTTCGCAGTCAGGGCATTTGTCGTCAGAGTCCATTGAAATGCACCTCAATCAAATCCATGACTCTCTGCACCTCCCTTGCCATGGCAACTTTGTCTGTCCAGCCTGTGGGTGGTTCACCGTGTACAAGCCAGTCTCGACGATCTTTCAGTATCCACCAGGCGTTTTTTAAGGTGCGTTTATCGATGAAGCCTGGGGAGTCTTCTTCTTCTTGTGTCCTATCGTAAACAGGAGCATGTGTCGTGGCCTTGATCATGATTGCACCTCTGTCTCTACGTTATCCAATGTCTTCTTGCCACACGATTGGCATTCCATTCGAGGCATGACGTATTCGTAGAAATTCCTGTCGTCGTACCCGTGGGATTTATGCTTCGCTCCGCAGAACTCGCATTTGAAAATCGCCGTGAAATCCGCTCTGGACCAGTTGGATGTTGTTTCGATCTTCATGACTTCCCTTTCAGTTCAGTTCTGGGTTGACCCAGGTGTTGCTTGTTTCGGAATCCTTGTCGGCAAACTCACGCAATGTTTCGTGAAATTCATCCATGATTGCTTTCGCAGCATCAAGGTCCACGCACTCTGTTCCAATAATCGTTATCGAGTCATCGATCTGAAAGGAAGTTGCAAACATGGCGACAGCCAGGCTGCCAAACCGGAACTTAGCTGCGACGTTGGCGACTGTATCGCGGTTTGTGGCATAGATTTCCATGATTCGCTCGGTGATCGCAGAGATCATGCAATCTTTCTCACCAGCGGTAAGTGGCGAGTGGAACCGGAAATGCGTTTGAGGTGTTGACTCTTTAGGTAGAGAGTTCCGTATCTTCATTTTTCAGAATCCTTCTTTTTTAAGGAACTTTGGAGGCTCGAGGCTTCGATCTCCCGAGACAGAATACTACAATACTGCTCAGAGTTTGTCAACAGATAAAGCGAATTCATGTACAAATTTTTAAAAAATTCTCGTAAAGTATTATAATGAAATGATTTAAAACTTGTCTATAAGTCTGTGAGTCTCTGGTTTTACAGGGGTTTATACGTTTTTATACGTCGAGTCGTAAGGATGTTCAGTCGAGATAGATATTGACGTTATTGGGAAGTCATGTACAATTAATGGTGAGGCTCACGGTTTCTGTCAGAATTGACCGTCCCTCAGTGTGTGGTACTCAGGAAGATAATGCTTCGACTTGGGTGGCAGAGGCAAGATAAGTGGTGTTTTCCGTAGGATGATACCCGCCTATTCGCGATTCTGGTTCGCATCTGTCTCAGTTCTGACGCTTTTTTGACTAGTGCTGTCCTTGCCATACATACCCAGTTCGGGAAGTTGGTCAGATCCTCGGCAAGGATCAGTGATAGGTGTCCAGGGGGAAAGAGTCTGACAAACTCTCGCTGAATAGTCAGCACTGGGCAGTGGTAACTGAGGATCGCCATTCGGCTTGATGAATCGACTCACTCTCAAATCCAGGCACTGTCTTCACCTGACAACTTGGTCCCTACACTAAAAGAGTCGATTCGGATTGCTGACCAGACCAAGTATTCGCCCACTGCCAAGGATTCAATCATTTGAGTCACGTGTGTAGTGTAGGGGAAAAGGTGTCATGTGTACCCAACGTACTACAGTAGTAAAACGTAAAGTATAAATTTGTTCACTAGATAGTTCTCTTTATACAGTGGTGTAAACTGGCTCGGATATCCTACGAGGATACACTGTCCCACACTACTCTACACCTATACACTGCCAAATACAGATACAGTGTCACACAGTGATCTACCCAGATACAGTGATCTACCCAGATACGGTGTCATACAGTGATCTACCCAGATACAGTGATCCACCCAGATACAGTGTCATACACTGCCTTATGCAGATACACTGCTCTACATGGATACACTGCCTCACATGGATACACTGCCTCACGCACGCCTATAGGCGTATGTTCACGCTTACCCATATTCAGGCCGAAACCTAGGCCCAGACCAGCCTCAAACCCTATGGAACAAGACCTCTAGCCGGATCACAGGCCGTTGACATATTCTGGGAAATCTTTTTGACTTCCACTCCAGAGGTCGTTATATTTTGGGTGTCGGGAAAAGAAACGAAACGAAATCAAACGGAAGGATCAGGACCATGCAATTTGAACTCACGATCAATCTTGATAACGCAGCTTTCGAGGACTCCAGCGAGTTACCCAGGATCTTGGCCGAACTGGCCGAGAGACTCAGATTAGGTCACCGAAACATGGAGGCCGACTGGAATTATCACCTGAAGGATGTCAATGGCAACAGTGTTGGTCATTTCCAGGTTTGTTCGCACCATGCTTTTGACGCAGTGGAGGCAGAGTAATGAGCCAGATATGTAGAGTCAATCCAATCAAAGATCGAGTAGAAATTTCTGTTAGCCATTACTCCACACTAGTGGATGATGATGCGTCTATATGCCTCACCTGTGCCGAGCTTTACAATTCGCCCGAATCTGGAGGCAGATGGGATACGACTTGCAAGCTGTGCAAGCCACACTATCTGCGACCAGTGGTGATGCGTGTTGAGGACGCTTGGTTCAATGGACTGATTGACCTGATTGCAGACGAGGTGACCAGATGAGCGAATTGAAGCGAGGCGACTTTGTGACCATCAAGCCTGAGTACTGCCGACCAGAAGAGTTGGAAAAAGTCTACGAGTGCTATGACCAGCCTGAAAAGGGCCGAGTCGGAATCAGGTCTAAAGGTTGGATACACACGAACTTCCCGAATACCGAGGTTGTTCCGACATACATGCTGATCAAGGTCAACCCAATGCGGACCACAGATGATTATCAGTGTCTGACAGTGGATCAGGCCCAGCATCTCACTATAGAGCAATTGCTGGACTGGCTCAACTGGAACGATGGGCATGGAATCTACAGCGATATCGACTGCCAGGCCGAGGATTATCCTCCAATCACACTCGAAATCGCGAGAATGTTGGTTGTCAAGGCTATTACTGGGGAGTGATCTGGCGTGTTGCCAGGTCAGTGGTTATAGTGAATCAGATTGGTTGGTATCTCAAACGGAAGGACTGAGACAGATGAAAATCGAAACAGCAGAAGACATCGAAACAGCCAAAAGCATGGGCTTCGCCCTTGACCAACTCTCCGAACTGGAGATTGGTTGCGAGATCTGGCACAGTACCAAGGGTTATACGCTATGCCGTGCGCCTAATGATCGCGGTGCGTTTGAATGCGGAGGGGACAGTTACTGGGGGGACTGGGAAAACGATAAGTTCCTCAAATTAGATACTTACGGCGAAAATGGCACGATGGTTTGGGTCGATTGTGACGGCGAAAACTGGTGCGAAGTTGTGGTAGATTTCGAGTATTCAGCAGACTCCTTTTGGGAAGAGTTACGCGAAGAATACCCAGAACTAGCTGCAAGGTTTGGCGAACCTCTGACCACTAAAAGCGTTAGGATTCGCGAGAGCGAATATCAAAATGTTCAAAATCTCACGGGATGGGCCGATGGGCCTGAATTCGCACGCAATCCACTCTATTTGATCTGATCCACTCGCCACAATCCAGATACGATTTCAAGCCCAGCAACCCGCTGGGCTTCTTCGTTATTTACACAACATCATACACGGCGCAGAGATGCGCCTAAGCACCTTGAATATAACCGATTAGTTATATAAGATCAGCTTATAGTAGTTAAACCGTAGTATCGATATTTGTGATAGTTGCACACACTGCCACTGGACGAAAAAAACGGTCGCGAGTCTAATTCACCGATTTTAAGCAACCCAAAATCAATTTGGAACCATCAAAATCAGCCAGCCCAGGCTCACGTCCAGAATCCTGTCACCTCCGGCTCGGAACTTCGTTCTTTATTTCACAATCCTTTTGGCCTCTGGCTCTCCCGCAATTTGTTTAATATTCGCCCAGTCCGTTGACATTTTCTGCCACTTCTCTGCCATTCTGCCACACCAGGAATCGTAAACCGTGGATACACTGACACTTACATTAACACGCATACCTGCTAATCAGGCAGGAGGTCACACACTGACACAGATCTGGATACGCTGACACTCACACACTGGCACAGATATTGACACGCCCAGCCTCGCCCAGTCAGGCACGCCCATGCACGCTCGCCCAGCCTCGCCAGGTGTCAACCAGGCCGCTCAAACTGTTCTGGGCCAATGGATTACGATCTAGGCCGATACAAAAATAATTGTTGATTATTGACTAGTTAGTCTGTATATTTTTGGTGGCGAAAAATTGTTTTCGCGAAATTAGTCAATCAACAGAGGATAGAATTATGAAACGCGAAGTCCATTATACAGGCGAGTTAGCCTATTACGATGGAATTACAGGCTTGACCGCTTGTAAAGTGGTGTCTGTACGTTCTTACAAAGATGTATCTATCCAGATCACGACTAATCGTACTCCAGGCTATAAAATTGGTGATTTAGTAGCTACATCTGGCATTTGGGTAATACCACGCAGATACGTCAAGAGACGCAAATATGGGCCATTCGTTTTGCCTATTCTTTATGAATGGTCAAAATAATCTAACCCTTCAATTCCCAGGCGACAATGGTCAAATTTTCGGCTCATAACTTCAATTCACCACAACAGATAGAGGACAGTTCCATGATCACGACTAAAGCAAAATCAGCGTATGCTAACCCGAATTACGCGATAATAAACGTTCTGGCAAAACGTCACGCGAACGAACCGACTCAGATCGTTTACGACAGGGATTACCAATCTCTAATCAGATATTACCAAACGAGTTATGACATTGATTCCCACAATATCGTTAAGAGTGGTGAAAACATCCGACTAGTGAAGGATATGGATGATTACATGACCCAATGGGTTGGAGGATTGTCTAAACCCTCCAAAATGCCTTGGTTTTCATGGTCCACACCTGCTCAACTCTGTAATGTGGGATCGACCCTTAGGCAGATTGAGAACTCCACATGCTCAGGTTGCTATGCTCTTGATGGTAATTACGTTAGGACTAACGTCAAAATCGCTCTATTGCGTCGATGGATTATGTATCGGGTTTATCCGATTTTTTGGACGCAAGCCTTCAAAACGTTTTTTCAATTCCATTCAGCCCGATCGGAAAAAGCCTTGTTTTTTCGCTGGTTCGATAGCGGAGATTTGATTGATTTGAATCATTTTGAGTCGATCATAAGTATAGCCAGGGATTGTCCAAATGTCAATTTTTGGCTAGCTACCAGGGAACTCAAAACCATTAATCAAGTTAATAAATCAGATATCCCGTCTAACCTAATCGTTCGATACTCGACACCTATGGTTGATTCACTTTCCTTGCGAGTCAATTCTACTATGGTGTTTTCCGAACCATCGGCATTACCAGATAATTGCCAGGCATGCCCAGCGACAATAACCGACGATCATACGTGCTCTGGAAACGATTGTCGATCATGCTGGAATGTAGGTCATATTGGGTACAAAATACATTGATTATCATCATCGCGGAACTACTGATTATCATAGCCGATCTAGTGGTTATGGTGGTCATATGGTGGTTGAATCAACCAAAACGCAAGTAAGCTTCAGGACCTGCCCGCTGGGGCAGGTCTTACTTGTTTGATGATGAAGCTTCAGGACCTGCCCGCTGGGGCAGGTCTTACTTGTTTGATGATGAAGCTTCAGGACCTGCCCGCTGGGGCAGGTCTTACTTGTTTGATGATGAAGCTTCAGGACCTGCCCGCTGGGGCAGGTCTTACTTGTTTCCAAGGTGTTTTCATGACATGGACACTTGGTTTACGAGACGTTTTTTCGCGATTTTTTCCGAGCCACCGCTCCAGGCGTGTCGGCATCACCCTCACTACCAAAATATAAAAAAATAAAAAAAACTCTCATCCAAACTCGCTTATGTTATGATATGTATATGGGATTATATGGATCGTTCAAATCGCTGTTTCGCGGTAAAACGCCCTACTCCGGCTGGGGTGGGATGGGTGGTGGATATCGCCCATACAGCGTCTGGCTACCTGGAACGACATATGATTACACGCCGATGCTTGCCCAGGGGTTATGGAAGAATTCCACGGTCGCCTCAGGTATCGACTGGCTTGCCAGAAACTGGTCCGTACCGAATCTGCAAGTGGTGCGGGTGGATGACGAAGGAATCGAAGATCCAATCCATAACCACCCTGCGTTAACATTGTTACGTCGTCCTCACCCTTATGTGGGCGAAGCAGCGTTTGTCGGTGCATATGTCAGGGACGCGAGCTGTTACGGTAATGTCTGGATCGAGAAGATCAGGAACCGCCTGGGCGAACCAGTGGAGTTGAAGATCTGGAGGGCTGATAAAGTCTCTCCGCTCTATCCCACCGACGGTTCGGAATACCTAACCTCTTGGCGATACAATATTAATGGGCAAATGCTCGACGTTCCTGCAGATCGAGTGATCCACATCCGTCGGTATATCGACATGGATCAGGATCGGGTCGGCTGGAGTCCTCTGGTCGCCCATGTGCGTGAGATTGCCGTTCTTAATGAGGCAGCAACCTATACAGCCTCTCTGCTTCGCAATTTTGCTGTCCCTGGGCTTATCGCTACCCCCAAGGGTGATTTCACCGTTTCCGAGGACGATGCAAGGGCGATCAAGCTACGGCTCAAGGATGCCCTCTCGGGTGACCAGCGTGGAGACCCAACAGTTCTCACGGGTGCTTACGAACTCCATAAAATGGGGTTCACACCTGAGGAGATCGGTCTGGTCGATATCCCGAAAGCTGCCCAGGCAACAGTCCTCGCCGCCATGGGTTTGAACACGTCCGTTTTAGGCCTGAATACAGATAATGCCGGTGCTTACGGAACCTACGCAGATGCGATCAGGGCCGCTTATGTCCACGGGTTGATCCCGCTCCAGAAGGTCTTTGCCGATGAAATGACCCACCAGCTTTTGATCGACTTTGAAGATCCCGAGGAAGTCAGGAACGGTCGGATCAAATTTTCGTACGATTATTCGCCCGTCGAGGAGCTTGACGACCGTGAACAGATTGCTGCCAATCGTGCGATTCGTCTGCTTGGTGGTGGAGTTATCACTATTAATGAGTCTCGCGATATCGTTGGCTACGGCAAATCTGATTCACCAGACGCTGACTCGCTTGGGATCGCCAGGGATGAGATTCGCAACGAGATTCTACCCCAGGCTGATCCAGCCCAAGGTAAGGTCTCTGAAGGAGATAAGATCGGATCGGTAAAAGTTCCTGCCAGTACGGGCGAACGATCCAAGATCGAAGGTGAACGCAACAGCGATTCCCTTAGCCCCAGTCGGTCAGGCATGAACAAGGCATTGGCTCAGTCCTTCGTAGGACTTATGGCAGAACTGGACGAATACGAATCACGCGAGGGTTGGTCAGATATCGAGGAGGCCTCCTAAGGTGGCAGATTTCATCCAACTCCCCGCAACGCTCAATATTTCGGCAGTCGCCGGAGACGATGTACAGATGGTAGTCACGGTTACTCCCGCAACAGACTGCTCCAGCGTAATCAGTATAGCCAACATGACTTTTGCGGCAGCTTTCAAGACTTCCAACCTGACCTACAACGCAACGACCTCGGCTAATTCTACCACAGGGAAGGTTACGGTCACATGGTCCGATTCGCAGACAACTGCGGCTGGAGCAGGAAGCTATAAGTGGTGGATGACGTTTACGGATAGCGATATCACGAAAACCCGTCTCGCTGGCAATTTTCTGGTGATCCCCCGTGGCTGATCCAATCCAAGTCAGGGTTCGACTTGAACCCCCCATAAATGTTGTTGTTTCTCCTGCAAACCACACGGGATTGCAAGTTCCTGTCCAGGACGCAGGTCGAGTTACGGTTGGAATTGCCGAGAAAGGTCCCAAGGGCGATACAGGGCCACAAGGCCCCGGCTCAATCCTCGCCCCAGCGACCACCACCACCCTTGGCGGGGTCATTATTGGTGACAATCTGTCGATCAACGCCAACGGGCTGCTGTCGGCTCAGGCAGTGGGGAATTACTTCCCACTCGCCAATGGCATTACTTCCGGTGTTGCAAACGTGCCAACGGTAGTATCACAAGGCGTGTATTCCAGCCCAAATACAACTCGCTCGATTTACGGAATATCAAAGTCGTACGCTATTGGCTCGGCACAGTATCAGCAATATTCCGGCGTATCGAACATTACTGGCACAACTGGGACAGCATTGGTAGTCGGATCCCGTTACTACGATCCGAACAGCACCGCAAGTTCAGCCTGGCGGCAGAACGATCTCGATGTTTCAGGTGCTATAAACCTGCGATCAACGATCCGTTACGCCAACGGCACACCCTACAGGGACATGGGTTTCGGCACGACTTTCGGCGGCATGCTGCTTTATTACACAGACCAGTTCTCGCAGTGCTCGATTGGTGCGTCGACAGCCGGCGTTTTTATTCAGGGGAAATCAACAGTCGAGCTTCCGCCTGGTGTCACCGCCAACACTCCAGCGGGGATTAATCCGCTCCAGATCATGAACAAAGACACCTGCGATAAACTCTACGCCCCTTTTCAGAAGTTGAACTAACATGAGCGTCTACACCTCAAAACACAAAGGCGTGATCCAATCGTTCGCAGGAGCGGGCAACGGCACATTCTGTGTCGGTGGATGGCAATATTACGAAGCCAATCTCCCAACGGGTGAAGTGGATGCCAACGGGACGCCGCTTTACGCGATCTACGATATTCCGCAATCCACAGTGATGTATGCGGTTGACGACACGGGCGACGGTTGCGAGATCAGGATGACACCCGCAAGCTATAACCTTTCATCAGCCAACGCCACGCTGAATAACGTCACAGTCTGGTCAGCCAACTCGATCCTGACGCAGGACCGAGGTGATGGGCGTTACGCCCCAATCTCAGCCACCATTGACGGCGGCACAGCCTTGACCACCAACACAGGCTCTTACGACGGCGGGAGTGCAACCTCAAACTAATGGCACTAATTCAAGTCAGACGCGACACCG
>Ga0208554_1000074_pt1 | contig 17295 bp, 11 predicted proteins | sample Colrivmet1371B02_FD_187628 | JGI IMG/M metagenome (GOLD analysis project Ga0208554, IMG submission 187628) | Estuarine microbial communities from the Columbia River estuary - metaG 1371B-02 (SPAdes) (version 2) | ecosystem: Environmental > Aquatic > Marine > Intertidal zone > Estuary | place...
ATTTTGTATGTTTTTATTCTTGACTAGAACAAAAATTTTCTTTCCTAAATTATTAATATACTCTTTAAATCCTTCGGCTATAGTAATAGCTGCGCACGTCTTGCCCGTACCCAACGAGTGATAAAGTAAAATATTTTCATAAGGTGTTACTTTAGATATGTAATTTCTTATTAATATTTGAACTGGTTCTTGATACATAAAATCCTTTTTCTTATCAGAACTATAATTAGAAAATTCTTCTTTATTTAATATATTACTAATATCTTCTTTATAATAAGTATCAGACATCTTACTATAAAGAGTAGAAAAAAAATAAGAGTAAAATAACAAAGTTAATTTAAATTTGAAGATCTAAAAGATGATTCAGGATAAGGAATCGACAATAAATCTTCTGAAATTTGTAAACTATTATGTTTTTCTATTTGTTGAGCTGGGCTAGATTGTAAATCATTATTTATTTCATTGTAATACAAAAAATGCGTTATGTAAAGAATAATAGGTATAAATAGGATATATATAAAGTTGCTTTTTGATTTTGTTTTATTATCATTTTGTACCTTGGATTTATATATTCTTAAAAATACATAAAATACACATGTAATTATGGCGACGAATATATGAAAATTCATATTACCAGTTATATATATAATATTTATTTTTTCCTTTCGCATAAAATTAAAATATAAAAAATAAAATTATACTATATATGAACAACAAGGTACCTTTGATGATAGACGAAAAGGTCTCTATAAAAAAAAATTTAGAGGAAAAATTGTATGATATGTTAACAAAAGGTTTACATAAATACATAAAACGTATTTACAAGAAAAAAAAGGAAGAATATGAAAATAATATTTTAGTATGTAAAAATTTTCAAAAAAAGTTGTATAAAATAGCAAAATGGTCAGAAAAAACTGTAAATACTGAATTTTTACACTTTGTATCTTGGTGTAAAAGACATTATGATATAGATAAAGAAGAAATGGAAACAATGTTAAAAAATATAATCTTGTTATCAACACAAGTTATGATTAATAGATCAAGAATTTTTACAGAAAATTTTTTATCAACATATGAACTTCCAAAAATAAGAGATATTTACTATAAATGTCTTAAAAAGATTGCCAGAATTTTTTATGAAAATCCCAAATCTATTTATGAAAATGATATTTCATTTGAAACATTAAAAGAAAACATTAAATCTCCTTTTTATAATATTATTCCTATTAAAAAAATTACAGATTATCTAGAAAATAAAGAAGAGTCTATTGTTATGGAAAAGGAAATAGTAGAATATAATTTTGATAATGATAATTCTAGTAGTGTCGATGATCATTTTTATAAAGAAAAGGTAAATAAAAATGAAGATAATTCTAATTTAAAATATGTTTGTTCAGATGATTTTAAAAACAGAATAGAAATTGATAAAAAAAGTTCACATAATCAAAATACAAATAATAAAGATAATAAAAATAACAAAGATAACAAAGATAACGAAGATAACGAAGATAATGAAGATAACATAAAAAATATAAGAATACCAAAATTTAATAAAATGTATTTAAAAAAGAAAATAGATAATATCGAAAATAATTTTTTTGATTAATTACGATGGTCTAATACCTGATCCAATTGATGTACGTACTCCTCTTTTTAAATTTGCATTAATTCCTCTCGCTCTACCGATAACTCTTTCTCTTATTGTTTGATCTAATTTATTATCATTTTTTTGTATATTTTGATATTCTTCTTCTTTAAATCTTTGTATTGTAAGATTTAAATTTAATATTTCGTTATCCTTTTCTATTGTAATATTTTTAATATCCTTTATATATTCAGACATTTGATTTTTCAAAACATCTAATTCTTTTTGTAAATTCTCTTTTAATGTTTTTTCTAAAGTTAATTCTTTCTGAATATTAGAAAGAGTTTCTACCTTTTCTTTTAATTCTTCTTCTTTTTTCTGATAATTATTATCTAATTCTTGATAAGTTTGACGCATTTCTAGATATTTATTTGATAAATTTTGTTTATCATTTAAATGCTGTTGAAGATTCTTTTTCATTTGTTCAAAATCATTCTTGTCATTTTCTATTTCCTTTTCTAAAGAAATAATAATATCTTCTCTTTCTTTTAATTGTAACATTAATTTATCATTTTTATCATTTTTATCATTTTTATCATCAATATTTTTAACAACTGGTTGATTATTTGTATTTTCTAAACGAGAAATATGAGAAGATTTTTCTTGTAATTGTAATTGTAATGTAGAAATAGTTTTCTTGAATAAATTTAATTTCATTTCTTGTTCTTTTTGAATATGTTTATATCTATCCATTTCACTCTCCATTTCTTCTATCCTTTTTTGCATCTTATTATTAGTTAAACTTTTTGGAGTTGTATTCATTTTTTGTAAAAACTCTGCTTTTTCTTCAACCCTTTCTTCAACCTTTTCTTCAACCTTTTCTTCAACCTTTTCTTCAACCTTTTCTTCAACCTTTTCTTCAACCTTTTCTTCAACCTTTTCTTCAACCTTAAATGTATTTTGAGCCATTAATTTAGAAAAAAAATTAGTAGATTGATTTGCATCAGCAGTTATATTTACTTGACTCATTTTATAATATTATTATAATATAAAATAAATTCTGTACTATAACAAATAAAATATTTTATCTAAGAACTACACATTGTACAGGCTTCAGGATTTTCTCTGCTACAAGCTAATACAACTTCTTGTTCTTCTTTTTCAAGTTCTTCACCCTTTTGCTGTTTTTCTTTTATTCTTTTTTCTAATTCTGGATCAATTGAAAATTTACCAGCACTTGCACTACTTTTACTTCTTAAATAATACATTCCACTTTTTAAATTAGCCTTCCAAGCATAAAAATGCATAGAAGTAAGTCTTTTATAATTTGGATTTGCCATAAATAAATTCATACTTTGCATTTGGTCAACAAAAACTTGTCTGTCAGAACATTGTTCTATAACACTTTTCATACTAATTTCCCATACTGTTTTGTACAAAGCTTTCAAGTCATCCGGTATTGTATCAATATTTTGAATACTACCATTATTTGCAATAATAGTATCTTTTAATTCTTTTGACCAAATACCTAATTTTACAAGATCTTCAACTAAATATTTGTTAACAACAATGTATTCTCCAGAAAGAACTCTTCTTTTAAAAATACAAGAATCAACAGGCTCAAAGCATTCAGAATTGGACATGATCTGCGCTGTACTAGCAGTTGGCATCAACGCCATCAACATACTATTTCGCGCACCGTATTGTACAAGCTCAGACTTTAATGTGTCCCAATCCCAACGTCCTGAAAGATATTTAGACAAGTCTATACCGTCAAATTCTGCAGATAAATCAAATTGTAATTTACCCTCACTAAATGGGCTTCCCTTAAAAGATGAATAATGACCATCTCTTTTAGCTAATCTGATCGATCCTTTTAATGTTCCATAATAAATGGTTTCAAATATTTCTTTATTCAACTTTTTAGCTTCTTCTGATTCAAATGGTAAACGCATTTTTACATAAACATCAACAAGACCTTGTACACCTATACCAAGTGGTCTATGTTGCAAATTACTCAATTTTGTTTCAGGGACAGGATAATGAGTATTATCAATTACCTTATTCATTGGTTCAATGATGTATTCTGAAACTTCCTTTAAATGTTCAAAATCAAAATAAGGTGTGTTATTATCGTATTTTACAAATTTAGGCAAAGCAATAGAAGCCAAGTTACAAGTGGCATACTCTTTATGATCTGAATACAAAGAAATTTCTAAACAAAGATTCGATGATCGAATAGTTCCTAAATTTTTTTGATTACATTTTTTATTAACAGCATCTTTATAACCAATATAAGGAGTCCCTGTTTCAATTTGAGAATCTAATATACGTGTCCAAACTTCTTGAGCTTTAACAACACGCTTATAACGTTTTTGTTCAACATAACTCCAATAAAGTTTTTCAAATTCATCACCATATACATCTGTTAATCCAGGACATTCATCTGGACACATTAAATACCAGTCTCCATCAGACTCTACTGTTTTCATAAATAAATCTGAAACCCACATTGCATAAAAAAGATCTCTTGCACGAACATCTTCATGCCCTTGATTTTTCTTTAAATCTAAAAATTCTAAAATATCAGAATGCCATGGTTCAAGATAAATTGCAAAAGAACCCTTTCGCTTACCACCTTGATTAATATATTTAGCAACTTCATTATATACTTTTATCATTGGTACTAAACCATCACTTGGACCATTTGTTCCACGAATTAAACTTCCTTTTGCCCTAATATTTGTAACATGCAAACCTATTCCACCTGCCATTTTTGAAATTTTTCCACAATCTGTAACTGTTTTAAAAATTCCCTCGATAGAATCGTCAGTTCCTATTAAAAAACAATTTTGAGCAATAATACCTCCTATATTATAACTATGATCATCTTCTACTCCTAATGTATAAACATATTCTGGTAAATTTTCAGAGATTAATTTTTTACCTTCAAATTTAAGAAATTTAAAACTATCAATTTCAATTGAAGAATATTGATTTCTACATTTTTTTATTATTTTATTTTCTAGTCTTGAATCTGTGTATGTTTTATTTATATTAGTCATATTTAATTGATGGATTGGAATATTTATTTGAACATGTTTTTGAGTTGCATTTTTTTGTAATCTTTCATTACCATATGATGTTTCAATATTATTATTACGAATTAAATAATAAAGATCTCTCATAAATTTTGTATTAGACATTTGTATACTTGCAGATTGATCTTTTGTAATACATCCATCTGTAGTTATAAGGCCTTCTAATAAATTTAAAATCATTCTTTTATCCCATTTAAATAATTCTATCCAGATTTTTTTACCATTAAAATGTATACCAAACAAATTTTTAAATATTTCACCTACTAAAATCGAATTAAATAAAACTTGTACAATATTTTGATTTTTCATTGCACGTATAACTGGTTTTATACCAAAAATTTTTTCACCTATTATTTTACAATATTCTATTAAATGATTATTTATACTATGTATTGTAATACCTATACCATTGCAATTAGTAATACCAAAATTATCTTTTTTAGTAATTATATGACCATCTCCATAAAAAATACCTAGAAATTTTGCAAAATCATGATCTATATTCCAATATCTATTAATACTAGAATGTTCTTTTGAACCTTTATTGTATTCCCAATGTGTTTTTAATGTCACAATTGAATTAGTTGCATTTAAAGTATAAGATAATTTTCTATCTAAATTATTTTCCAATAAATTTTTAAATGAATAAATATCTAAAGTTGAAATATAACTAGTTTCATTTTTTTTATTAGGTATTCCTATATAATCACCTTTTTTTAAATCATTTACTGATATCCATTCTGGTTTACCGATAATTTTATTTTTATATAATTTTTTATTTCTTGTAAAAATACAATCTCTGTTATTACATCGGATATTACGATAATAAATATTTTCAAATGATGTTTTTGCAATTTTACCACACATACATTCGTATTCTAATTTATCTTTAATATTTATATATTTTGATGATAATAAGTAACAATTATCTTGTAATAAATAATTTTTAACAAATTCTAAATCATATTTTTGATAAGATTTTTTTTCTTTTTCTTTTTTTTCTTTTTTTATAGCCCAAAGTTTATGATTATCAGTTACTTTAATAGGTACTGTTTTAGAAATATTTATTTCATAAAATTTTCTATCATTTAATAAATTTTTATGCAATTGGACAACTGGTTTAACGTTACCATTATGTGTAATTACTAAATCACCTATTTTTACATCTTTTATTTTTATAGGTCCTCTATTTATAGTTGCTATAATAGTATCTTCATGAAAACAACTAGCCAAATTTGCTAATCGAGTACCAGCATTAAACATTGTAGGTGTTGCATGTGTGTAATAGTGTTGAGAAATAAGATTATATGTTTTAATAGCTGATTCAATATCATCTTTATGAATTCCTAATGCAACTCTCATATAAAGATGTTGTGGTCTTTCTACAACTTGCATTTTACCAGTTTTAAAATCTTTTATTTTTTGAAGATAACTTTTTTCAAGTGTTTTGTATCCAAAATAATCAAAAAGATAATCTCTATTATAATCAATTACAAAATTAATTCTATTTTTATGTTTTCTAACGATTTCTATAATATCATCTGCTAAAATAGGTGCATTATTTCCTAACGAATCCTTATTATTATATAATTTTTCCATTACTTCACTAAAACATTCATTTGTACTTTTATGCGTATTACTAATAACAATCCTAGAAGCTAATTTTTGATATTCAGGATTTTCAGTCATACCAATAGCTATTCTTGCAGCTTCTTCATCCAATTCACATGAAGTAACACCATCATAAATACTTGATACAACTCGTTGAGCAATAACATCTGGATCAATACTATCTAAAATTCCTAATGTACGGTCATTACATAACTTTTTCAAACGATAAATAACTTTATCAAATGATAATTGTTCTAAACGCCCATCTCTTTTTTGAATTTTCATTAGAACGTAGTATATATATATTTTCCCAAAGAAATTAAATTTAGTTTTTTTTTATACAAGGATTTTTTAATTTAAAAAGATATTTAATTTAAAAAGAATGGGAAGATCAAATATAGATGAAGATGACAAAATCGAAATTATAAATGAAAATACTAAAAAAGAAGAGAGTATATTTAATTCTGATAATATTTTAAAAAAGTTGGATTTTATTCATATTAACAATGGATGGAATGATCACAATGAAAGAATCATTATTTCAATTGGTGAAAATTGCTCATCTTATAAATGGATGCATGATAAATGTGCAATTTATTATAAAATAATAAATCATATTATAAACATAGTATCTATTTTATTTACTTCTTTTTTAACTGCGGAAACATTTGTAATAGATAATTCTAATGAAACTATTACAATAGTAAGAAAAATAATAACATATTCTCTTTCAGTTATTTCTCTTTTACAAAATTTTTTAAAAGTTGATAATTTACAAACAACTCATACAAATGCTTCCAATGAATTTAGTAAATTATATCATGATATTCAACAACAAATGTGCCGTTTTAGAAGAGAAAGAAAAAATGCTACAAGATATGTTTCTGAATGTTTAAGAAAATATGATTCTTTAGTTATAAATAATCCAGATATAAATAATTTTATATTATATCGATTCAAAATGGTATTTAAAAATACAGATGTACCAAATATAGAAGACCGTTTTAATAAGATAGAGATTATTACTGAAAAAGATCAAACTAATATTGTGAATATAAATAGAGAAGTAGACAATAATATAAATCATATAAATTATATAAATCATATAGATCATGCAAATCAAAAAGTTAATGTGATAAATGTTACAAATAATTTATCAAATATTCACAAGATGTGTAAAATTAGCGGTGATATAAGTGACAACGATTTAAAAAACATAGATCCTTCTGAATTAAAACGTCTAAATGATCATAAAATGCTGTATGAATACAATCGATTTAAACAACATTCTCATGAAGACGATTAATTATTTATATCTTTTTTTAAAGATTCTAATATACAAAATTGATTTCTATTTGAAAAATTATCTGGAACCTGTCCAATATTTTTTTTACCAAAACGTTTCATTTTTTTTGCAATAGAACTATACATGTCTTTTTTAAATGTTTTAAGTGTTTCTGAAACTAACCCATTGTATTCAGAAGAATTCCATTGTTTTTTAGTATAAATACCAATTTGTATTTTTTGTAATACTTGATATAAAGATTCCTTATCTAAAGTCTTTAATACTCTATTATTGATTTCTTTATTAATATTATTAAAATGATCTGAATTTTCTAAAAAGATTATTTTATTACTATTGCATTCCAAAATTCTTATAGAATAAAGATCTCTTGAAACCCTTTCAGATGAATTGTAAATATATCCTTTTTTAATAGCTTTTGTTTTTTTGATTAATTTAAAAAAACTCTTTTCATCGACTATTTCATAATTAATTTCCTTGTATTTTCTATTTTCTTCAGATGTTTCATTCTTTTTTACTTCTATATCTTCCTTTATATATTCCTTTATCCATGATGATATTGAAATTAAATGTTGATCCTCACCATAAAAAATATTCAATACTTGTTCTGTTCCATCTTCGTCTTTTTTTAAAACAATAAACATTTTCTATCCTTATTATTTTTACAATTTAGAAACATATTTTTTTTTTGATAATAATTTTAAAAAAATATGTTTAAAATACATTATATGTTTAAAATACATTATATGTTTAAAATACATTATATGTTTAAAATACATTATATGTTTAAAATACATTATATGTTTTTTTACTGATTATTTACCTCTTGCTCTTTTTTTTGCTCTTTTTTTTGCTCTTTTTCTTGCTCTTTTTCTTGCTCTTTTTCTTGCTCTTTTTCTTGCTCTTTTTCTTGCTCTTTTTCTTGCTCTTTTTCTTGCTCTTTTTCTTGCTCTTTTTTTTTCTTTTTGTTTTTTCCAAGTTTAAATTAAAATCGCATTTTTTATTTTCACTAAAATTTATATTATATATTTTTCCATTTAACTTGTGTCCTTTATTTTTTTCTTTGTCTTTATTTTCACATTCATATTCTTTTACGTCGGTTCCATAATGAGAATAGTGCGAATTAGTTTTGCACTGTTGTTGGTGACAGTCTTGGCAGTCTTGTTGATGACAGTCTTGTTGGTGACAGTCTTGTTGGTGACAGTCTTGTTGGTGACAGTCTTGGTGGTGGTATTGGCGATAGTCTTGGTGGTGGTATTGGCGATAGTCTTGGTGGTGGTTTTGATGTTTGTGGTCATGACATTGTTGATGTTTGTGGTGATGACATTGTTGATGTTTGTGGTCATGACATTGTTGGTGAGATCTATTATATATACATTTTTTACACATGCATTTCAAATTTACTGGGATAAAAAAACACATGGTTTACATTTTGCTTTATTAACAACACAGATCTTTGGTTTTCCAACATTTACATTTACTAACGGAGTTAGTTGTAAATCAATCTCTACAAAAGATGGTTCGCATGGTTCGATTTCTGGTTGTGGTGGACAAGGTGGTATAGTTCCACCACAAATTGGCGGAGGTGGTAGTGGAGGGGCTGGTGGTGATGGTGGAGGGGAGGGTACTTCTGGTGGTGGTGGTAGTTGTGGTACATTTCCATTGTTTCCGTTATTTTGATTATTTTGATTATTTTCCATATTGTATAGTTTTTTTGTTTGTTATACTTTATATAAAGAAATTTAATTTTCTTAATTATTCTGGAAATTGTGAAAAAAATATTAAACGCGTTCTTTGTATAGATTGTAAAAAAATGAATATTTAAAGATAATAAACATTTTAATATATCAATGTCAAATTTAGTTTATATACATATTGGAAAAAATGTACCTGATTGTTTATATGATAGTTTGTATCAATCTATTTTATTACATGAATATAAAGTAAAAATTTATGTTATATTGGATGATTCAGAGATAAGTAATTTTAACAAACAACTTTTAAATTTCAATTGTGATTTGTATTCAAAAGGTGAGTTTTATTATGAAAATAATATTCAAGCAGTTCCTTTATCTATTTTGGATATTTCACTTTCTCAAAATTTACAATTTGAAGAATATAAACAAACAGTTAGTGATAAATTTTCTAATTTATCTCAATTTAGAAACGGATTTTGGATATCTACAACAGCTAGATTTTATTATATTGGAATGTTAATGAGACTTTTTTCTTTAGAAAAAGTTTTTCATATTGAAAATGACGTAATGTTATACGAAACAATAGATAATTTATACAATTACGTTAAAGATTTCTATAATATAGATAAAATTGATAAAATATGTATGGTAGAAGATTCTACAGATAGAGTCATTCCTTCTATTTTATTTTTTCCTAATCAAGATAATATAAATGAATTAACACAATATATAACAACAACAATCAAGTCATCTACTAAATTTATAAATGATATGAATATTTTAGGAACTTTTCCAAAAAAATATATTTTACAAACATTTCCAGAACATGTAGAATCAATTGTTTTTGATGGAGCTGCGATGGGTCAATATTTAGGAGGAGTAGATTATAGAAATTTACCAAATGGAGAAACTTCCGAATTGATAAAATTTAATAATCCTACAAAAGGATTTATAAATGAAACAGCTGATATAAATTGTAGAAATTATGTTTTTTTTAAAACACGCGTTTTAGTAGATTTTTTACAAATTCCAATTAAAGTTCAAAGAATGGCTGAAAAAAACATTTTGCACCAAATTGCTAATTTGCACATTCATAGTAAACAACTATATCAATTTTCAAGTTTTTTTGATATAAATTACAATGACATTATTAGCGGTGATCGTATTATAAGCTTGTGTGATTTTGTATTAACAACTCCAGAGATTTACGAATTTCATAAAAACGTAGATAAATTTTCAAAAGAAATTATTATAGTAAAAAATTTTAATAATGTTAAAATGAATTTATTAAATAGTTATTTTTTGGAACATTGTAAAAAAAATAATACACGTATAGTAAAAATATTTTTATATACTCACATTCTTACACCATTTATTAATTTTATTTTGCCATTTTTGAATAAAGAATTAAAATATGTTCTTTATATTCATAATTCAGATCATTCTTTTACAAACGAATATAGAAAACTAATTCAATCTGATGTTATCCAAAAAATTTATACTCAAAATATAGATGTAGATTTAAAAGAAGATCCTAGCGATAAAATAACACTATTACCTATAGGAATTGCAAACTCTATGTGGAAACATGGTGATTTATTAGAATTATACAAGATCATGTCAAGTTGTTATAAAACAAAAAAGGAAAAAGACATTTATGTAAATATAAATCCTAATACTTATTCTTATAGAAAAGATATTTTAGATAAAATTGTAGAAAAAGATAGTTTTACATTATCTACATCAAAACCTTATAAAGAATATTTGCAAGAATTGTCGACATATTATTTTTGTTTATGTATAAGAGGAAATGGGATAGATACACATCGATTTTGGGAAAGTTTGTATTTAGGAGTTATTCCAGTTATTATAAATAACAAAACAACAAAATGTGAAAATTTTGTAAAATATTTAAATCGATTACAAATTCCATTTTATGAAATAAAAAACGATGATTTAGATGTAGCATTTACAAAATATACAAAAGGTTATTTTAATAGATCATTGTATAAATCTATAATTAAAAAGAATGGTGAAAGTATTTTTAATATAGATTCATTAAAATTACAATATTATAACTATAAAGAAGAAAGTGTATAATTCTAGATTAAATTAACAAATTTTTTATTACAGTTTTTAAATTAACAAATTTTTTATTACAGTTTTTAAAATTGTAATATTATTTAAACCAAGAATTCACATGATCGTTAGAAAATAATAATAAAATTATTAATAAAACTTAATAGTTAGATTATTTGCAATCTAAAATGGAATCTGGGTTTGGTCAAAATTTAGAAGGTTTTCTTATCAAAGGGAATTTATCTTTGACACCATCAGCAAATCCTTTATTACAAGGAGATGGTTCAATAGAAGGTTCAGGCATTTTATATATTGATACAATTAACGAATACAATTATACAAATGGTGTTACAATACAAGATGTTTCTTTTAAAGATGGTAAAATACTAGTACCATATAATTTACAAAGTGAGAATATTACTTATGCGAGTGTAGTAATAAATGGCGGGGTTTCTATAGGACATACACAAAATGCAAAGAGTGTTACATCTGGTGGTGGTTTAACAGTTGGTGGTGGAGTAGGTATAAGCAAGGATTTATATGTAGGAGGAATAATAGATGTAAGTGGAAATTCAATTAAAAATGTAGCTACACCTCAGCTTGGTAGTGATGGTGTAAATAAGGATTATGTAGATTCGGTAGCTGATAGAGTCAGTGGTGATTTTACAACAGGTCAAGTTATTATAGCAAATTCGAATGGTGATTCTATAAGAGGATATGATTTTTTTACAACAGATACAAATACATTAAATCTTTCTTTACCATTTATCATGTCTAATCCATCGCCTACAGCTTTTGTATGTTATGGAGGTGTATCTATAGATAAAAATGTATTTATAGGTGATGGGTTAGATGTTAATAATAAACGTATAAGCAATGTAGGAGTTCCTGTTTCTGGAACTGATGCTGTCAATAAAGATTATATACAGGATTTATTTGAGAATTTTACTACAGGTAACGTAATTGGTAATTTTACATCAGGACAATTGATTATAGCTGATACATCTGGAAATGCAATTAAGGGTTATGATAATTTAACATTTAATAGTTTAGATGGTACAAATGGTAGTTTGGTATTAAATCCTTATACAAATTTATTTATAAATAATACAAATAATGCATCAGGATTGGGTACAGGTGGTTCATTTACTGTTTTAGGAGGTGCTTCTTTTGATAAAAACGTATACATTGGCGGTGTATTAGATGTTAATTTACAAAATATTAAAAGTGTAGCAGATCCTATCGATGATTATGATGCTGTTAATAAAAAATACGTAGATACTTTATTTGAAGATTGTTGTAGTGGTAGTGGTGGTGGTGGAGGGGGTGGTAGTATTTCAACAAATATTTTTAATTTAACAAATAATGTACTACTTCCTCAGGATATACCTATCTTTTACTATCCCGAATCGATTCTTGCTTTTACTGCTAGTGTTTATGTACAATATAACAATGAAATTGCTGCATTATATACTATTCGTGGTATACATTGTGGGAGTAACTGGTCTATTACTAGTAGTTACGTGGGAAATCCTGTAGGTGTAAAATTTTTTATACGAAATAATTCTGGTCAAGGATTATTACAATACACTAATACAAATACAACAGGTTTTGCATCTATTCGTTTTTCAACTACTTCAAACATAGATGATTCAGCAAGTAGTACTCAGTTAAATATTAATTTATCTAGCAATGTTTCTACATTTACAAATATACCACTATTATCATATGCTAATAGTATAATAGATTCATTTAAATTAATAGTATTTGTATCGAGTGAAATAGATGATCAATGTGGTATGTTTTTTATAAATTCTGTTTATACAGATAACAATTGGGATTTTAACATTTATAATATTGGTAATATTAGCGGTATTGATTTTAATATAAGTAATAGCGGTATAGTTCAATATAAAAATAGTAATGTATCGAATGATTATGTAATAAGAGTATTACAAAATACTTTTCTAACATCTCAGTCAAGAATTACGTTAGATGCAGATACTTTTGTTATTACAGACATTGATAGTACAGATTTATCATTTGAAAACGTTACTAATTTTCAATTATCATTAATAGCAAATAATGCATCTTTAAACAAATCTGCACTTTATGAAATACATGGTGTTTTATCAGGAACTATTTGGAAATTAAATGCAAGATATATTGGTGATGATTTAGGTATTAAATTTTATATTAATACAATAAGTGGTAATACTGGTGTATTACAGTATATAAACCAATATTCTACAAATACAACTATTAGATTTATTAAAAATATTCAAAATTTATTTGAACCATTGGGTGTGACATTAGGTGGGACGGGAAATTCAAGATTTACTCCATATGCTGTATTAAGAGGAAATGGTACAAATCCAATTATTGGAACAGATGACTTTATTTATAAAGACTATCAATTAACTCTAGGGAATAGTTCATCTATCGTGTTAAATAACACGACAACAGCTACAAGTTTAACAAATGGTGGAACATTAACTTCAAATGGAGGTGCTTCATTTAAAAAGGATGTTTTTATTGGTGGAGAATTAGATGTAAATTTAAAAAATATAAGAAATGTAGCTGATCCTGATTTAGATTACGATGCTGTAAACAAGTTATATGTAGATAAAGCTATTAATAATTTAGATTTAAACAACAATAATAATGCTATTGAGCAAACTTTTACATTAAATAATAATGTAGCTGTACCTACTGATATTCCAAATTTCTTTTTTCCTGATTCAATTAAAGCTTTTGTTTCAAATATTTATGTTCAAACAACTATAGAAAACAACACTGGTATTAGTGCATTATATACTATTCGTGGTATTAATTGTAATCTGAAATGGATATTAAATTCTTCTTTAATAGGATCAAAATCTGGAGTTGAATTTTTTATTAGAAAGGAAAACAATATTGGCTATATTCAATATATAAATAAAAACACTACAGGTGTTACTTCTATAAAATACACAACAAGTACTAAATTATACACTGATGAAAATACTGAAAATCAGATTTATTACTCATTATCTCCTAATATAAATACTCCAATTGATATTCCTATTTTAACATTTCAAAATACACTTTTGCATTCTGTAAAATTATTCATTTATGTAGCTAGTGAAACTGATAATAGATATGGTTTAATTCTAGCAAATTGTGTTTTAAAGAATAATACATGGGATATAAATACGTATAATATAGGTGATATTGACGGTATTAAATTTAATATTAGATCAAATGTTTCAAATAGCGTTATACAATATGTAAACAATTATAGTAGTAATGATTATACTATTCGTATAACTAATATAGACATCTTAAATGAACAAGTTCCATTAATTTTATCAGCAAATACAACTTTACCGACTAATATTAATAGTCCTTTATTAAATATTTCAGTTGATTCATATTATTTTCAAATATCTATTTATGTTGATTTGCCAGATATTTCTAAATCTGCTTTATATGAAATTCAGGGTATTGTTTCTAATAACGAATGGAATATTAATTCAAGATACATTGGTGATTATACTGGTATTAGATTTTATATTACCACAATTGATTCGATTGGTTACATTACATATACAAATATTAATAATGTAGATGCGCATATTCGGTTTGTAAAAGATGTTCCTTTATCCACATTAAAGCCATTGGATGTTAGTAAAGGAGGTACTGGAAGTACTTATTTACAACCATATACTATTTTAAGAGGAAATGGTTTTGATCCAATAATAGGAACAACTGATTTAGTTTATCAAAATAGTAGTTTAATAGTAGGTAATAGTTCAAGTATTATTATAACAAATACAAGTTCTTCTATAAATTTAACTACAGGTTCTACATTTGTTGCATACGGTGGTGTAAGTATAAACAAAGAATTATTTATAGGAAAACAGCTTGTTGTAAAAGATGTTGATGTAACTCCAAATAAAGAAGATATTGGAGCAGAACGTATATTTAATTCTGAAAATAATATAATATTACCAGATGATATAGTCGGGTTTTCTTTTACAGATTCGATTACAAAATCATTTTCTGCAATGGCATGTGTCAATATAGTAACAACTACAAATGAATTTGATGCTTTATATGAAATAAAAGGATTACATAAACGTAATGGATGGATTATAGATTATACGTATATGGGTGATAATGTCGGAGTTGATTTTTATATAAAACCAAACGGACAACTTCAATATACAAGTGCAAATAATCCAGATTGGATATCTTCAAATATTAAATTTAGAGCATTAACAACCTCAAAATAATACTTTTTTAAGAAAAAATACTTTTTTAAAAAAAAAGTAACCAAAAAAATTAAAAAAGTATGCAAAAAAATACTTTTTTAAAAAAAAAGTAACCAAAAAAATTAAAAAAGTATGCAAAAAAATTAAAAAAGTACATTGTTAAGCTAAGGTACTTTTAAGCGTAGCTTTGTTTTTTGGTTACTTTTTTTTAAAAAAAGTAGTTTTTTGGTTACTTTTTTTTAAAAAAAGTAGTTTTTTGGTTACTTTTTTTTAAAAAAAGTAGTTTTTTGGTTACTTTTTTTAAAAAAAGTAGTTTAAAAGTATATTATATTAATTACTAACTAAATGACTGATTATTATAATATATTAGGTGTATCAAAAAATGCATCGGATGATGAAATAAAAAGAGCTTATAAAAAACTGGCTTTAAAAACTCATCCTGATAAAAATGGAGGAGATGATACTGAATTTAAAAAAATTAATTTAGCATATGAAACATTATCTGACCCGAATAAAAAAAACGAATATGACAATCCAAATCCATTTGACGGAATCTCTTCATTTAATCACCCGTTTTTTAATTTTCATCAAAATCAAAATCAAAATCAAAATAGACAATTAAGTAATCATCATTATGTTTGTAAAATATCTTTAAAAGATGTTTTTTTTGGAATAACAAAAAAATTACGTGTAAATAGAACACGTAATTGCAATTCATGTATCAAGACATGCAATACATGTAATGGTTCTGGTAATATAACGCAACATATACAAATGGGTCCATTTACACAAGTTGTAAACAGAACATGTAATGCATGTGTTGGAATTGGTAATGTAAAGAATGATGGAAATATTCATTGTACAAAATGTTTATCAAAAGGAACTATTACTGAAGAACGTATTTTTGAAATAGTATTAGAACCTGGTGTTGAAACTGGTAAAAGAATAGTTTTTGAAGAATGGGGTGAACAAGCATCAAAGGATAATGAAATATCTGGTTCTTTTATTGTTACAATTCAAGTAGAAGAAGATCAACATTTTAAACGAAGAGGATTAGATTTACGTTATACTCTAGAAATATCATTAAAAGAATCAATTATAGGAAAATATATATCTATACCTTATTTCTCTGAAGATCTTGATATAGATACAAAGGGATTTGGTATTATAAATCCAGGAAAGGAATATATTATTTACAACAAAGGATTAAAGGATAAAGATAATAAATATGGTAACATGTTTTTAATATTTAAAATAAAATATCCAGAAAAGTGTTTAACAGATAAAGAAATAGAAATATTAAAAGAAATTTTGCCAAACTAATCCTTTTTATTTTTTACAAAACATGCAAATCCATCTTTGAATGTATAATCGTTTTTATTATTTTTATCAAATCCTGTTTTAATATAAGCTTTACCGTCAGATAAACTGTAATTTACTACACGTACATTATCATCTTTTTCTAAAGATTCTAATAACTCGTCTATATTTTTATTCTTAATCTCTTTATATCCATATTCATTAGATTCTCCTATAATAATATTATCAGCTACTATCCAATTACTTGTACCTTGCTGTCTAATATTAAAGGTACCTTGCTGTCTAATATTAAAGGTACCTTGCTGTCTATCATATTTATTAAAAATACAATTTTCTATTTTTA
>Ga0208554_1000077_pt1 | contig 16884 bp, 13 predicted proteins | sample Colrivmet1371B02_FD_187628 | JGI IMG/M metagenome (GOLD analysis project Ga0208554, IMG submission 187628) | Estuarine microbial communities from the Columbia River estuary - metaG 1371B-02 (SPAdes) (version 2) | ecosystem: Environmental > Aquatic > Marine > Intertidal zone > Estuary | place...
CATTTTATTCTACATTTTATCATGATAATTCATATACATTATTTAGTATAAATAATTTATTAAATGTAGTTGTAAATTTACAAAGCCATGAACATATTTATTTATTATGTGAGTCATATGATAATGTACATAGTGCAAAGGAGGGTAAATATGAATTTTATTCTACAAATTCAATAAAGTACATAGCATCTAAATACAATTTAGATTTGATTAATGTATATGTTATAACTGATAAAAACCGTACAATTTATGAATTTGTATCAATGTTTGATTCAGATTTAACAGAATCTGAAAAGAAACAAAAATTACAAGGTATAAATAAAATATCAAATATATTATATAATGAAATTTCTAATGGTGTATATATTTAAATTAGGTTTAAATTAGGTTTAAATTAGGTTTAAGAATTAAAAGAAAATTATTTAAAAGTTATTTTTCTTTTAATATCAAGTAAGTAGTAAGTAATGAAAAAATAATTAGTAGTTTTGTGTATAAAAGTAATTTATTGTGTATATTAAATAGAATTTAATTATCTAAGTTAAATAGTATGAATTTTCCATTTACAAAGGTATTAGAAGTACCAGTAGTTTTACATAAAAATATAAAGGATGAGGATTTACTTTTATTTTCGTATTCATATGCACAAACACAAATTTTTATAGTAGATAGAAATGATTTAAATAGTTATATTAATAACAATCCAAATTTATATGCAATGTATGGTCAGTACATTGATTTCTCAAAAATACAATCAACTGTTATAAGAGAGAATTTTTATTTTGGATGTGAAACAATTTCTTACAAATATTTAGATGACAATATAGGGAATACGAGTGATTATCCATTATTTAGAAATGAACAAATGAGTGTTGTAAGATCAACAAATACTATATTTATAAATCAGAATCATTTAAAATACAAAATCATTATAAAACTAAGTAAAAATGATAACAATTATAGTGTTTGTTATTATTACAATAATAAATTTTTAGATCAATTTTTCAATGCAAGAAGAAAGGATTATCTATTAGTTTATTTATTAGAAAAAGCCGAGAAACAAAACATTATTACAAAATCTAATAACTTGTTAAACAAAATATTAGAGGGTAATAATTCTCATTCGATCAATAATTCAGACCAAATTTGCTCAAGTTCTATATTTAAAAACATAGAATTATATAATTATCAAAAAAATGATATTAGTTGGTTTAAAAGTATTGAGAAAGAAGTTTGTTCAAAAACTAATGTAATAGTATACGATAGTAATTATTATTATCCGATTTTAGGTGATAATTATTTAATGACAAGTAATAGTCGTAGTATAATTCCAAATATAAATAAATTACATAATTTTGGAGGGAACGAAGACGAAAGTAGTAGTGGTAGTAATTCATTAATGAGATCTTTTATGCATACAAGTGTGACACAATATTTTGGTGGGAATATAATATCAGATTTAGGTTTAGGAAAAACTTTAATTGTATTATATGCTATATTATCAGAATTTTTTAATAAAGACTCAGAACCAATCAATAGGAATTTTTATAATTTTATTGATTTTAGTACACATTGTAATTATTTTTACAAACTAGGTTCTAAAAAAGGTAAATGTTGTGAAAAGGAAATTGTATGTAATGAATTATTTTGCAATGAGCATAAAAATAGTATTTTCATTGATAAGAAAAAGATAATATTAAAAAACATGGATTACTTTAATATATCAAATTACATTACGATAGATGATCATACACATTTGTTACGTACTAAAAGTACATTGATAATATGTCCTAGTCATTTATGTAATCAATGGATAAATGAATATTATACAAAATGCAATGACAAGGTAAAATCTAAAACGCATGTATTATTGATAACAACGTATAATCAATATGCCAATTTAACAGTAAGTGATATTTTATTTTCTGACATTGTGATTATAAGTTATTCCTTTTTAGTAAATAACAAATACACAAGTATAACAAAAAATTACAACGAGTCATTTTACAGTAATGATTTTATAAATACATCAGAATTCCCATTAGATATATTTCATTGGCATAGAATTGTGTTTGAAGAATTTCATGAATTACGTAATATGTCTAATTATAACAATATAAAACGAGTTTGTAAATCATTGAAAAGTACATTTAAATGGAATATATCAGGAACACCATTTGCGAATGGTATAAATGGCTTTTTAGATAGTTTGGAATTAAATACAAATATAAAAATACCTAATTTTGAGAGCAATAGATATGCGCATTTAAATAATCATTTTGACATTAATGATTTAATGGATATTCATAGTATTGGATTAAATGGTCAGTGTAATTTAATAAGAAAAACATCATTTTTATTTAGAAGAAATACAAAGGAATCTGTTAAAGATGAATATAAAAGTAATATTGTAATAGATAATTTAAAATTACTTGATTTCACAGATGAAGAGCGAAGTATATATGATAGTCATTTAAATGGATTTAATAATAAATATTCTAAATTTTTAATACAATTATGTTGTCATCCAGAATTATATTCAGAAACAAAACATTTATTACAAAATTGCAAAACATTATCTGAAATAAGGAATGCTTTGTTAAATCATAATAAGAAAAACTTGAATTATTACAAACAAAAAATAGAATTATTAGAGGATGAGATAAATAAACTCGAAGAAGACGAAAGAACAGATGCAAATGTGATGCGTTTATCTGTATTAAAGCGTAATTTAACAAATGATAAAAAAATGTTTATTAATTTAGAAAAAACATACAATTATTTACAAAATACAATAGATACAATTACAGAACCTGAGAGTTGTCCAATATGTTTAGAAGACATTCATAATATTGCAATCACGTCATGTGGACATAAATTTTGCTGGGAATGTATTGATAATTATACAAAAACATTAACGGTTAAGAAATGTCCATGTTGCAAAACAGAATTTACATCAAAGGATATTTATTTGTTAAAGAAAACTGAGGAAAAAGAGTATATTAATGATGACGATGAATTACAAACAATTATAAATGATACTAAATCAACTAAAATAGGAAACATTATTTATTGGTTAAAACAACAATCTAGTAGCGATAGCAGTAGCGATAGCAGTAACAGTAGCAGTAGCAATGGTAGAACAACATCAAGTAAAATAATAGTATTTAGTCAATGGGATGAAATATTAAATAAAGTAAGTGAATATTTAGAAAAGTATAAAATAAACGTTGTACATTGTAAAGGAAGTGTTTATCAAAAGAAGAAAAGCATTGATTTATTTATAAATTCAGATAAATATAATATTATAATGTTAAGTTCTAGAAATGCAGCTAGTGGAATAAACTTGACAGTTGCTAATAAAATAGTATTTATAGAGCCTGTTTATGGTAACAACGAATACAGAACTAATATAGAAAATCAAGCAATAGGGCGTTGTGCTAGAATTGGAAATAAACAAACTATAAATGTAACAAGATTTATAATTAATAATACGATAGAATCAGATATATATAATAATACGATTGATGATAGTAAGATAAAAATACTACCTCAAAATTAATTAAATAAATAATAAAATTAATTTATTTAATTAGTGATATGGATAACAAAGATGAATTGTGATAATGATTTTGAAGAATTTTTATTAACTAATCTTAATAACAATAGTAATTATTTAAAAATATATAAATTACATACTACTATTAATATGAATAAGTTTTTAAAAATATTAAATATATCCCCATTTTACAAATACAAGGGTGAACAACAATTTCAATCAACATCAACACCGTCAGAAACATCAACAACTACAATTGTACAAAATCAAAAACACAATACAAGTCAATGTCTAGAAAATGAAGGTCCTTCAAATCAATCATTAGAAAAAAAATATCCTACAAGTCCATCTTTTGAAAAAGAATGTCCTATATGTCGTGAGAAAGTTCAAGGTAATGTTTATTTAAGAAAATTAAAATGCAATCACGAATTCCACAAAAAATGCATAGATAAATGGTTATTTACACAATTTAAACAATGTAAAGACGAATATACATGCCCCCTATGCAGACAAAGTATATAAGGAGAACGTCTGCGTTCGACTAACTAAGGAGAACGTCTGCGTTCGACTGCGATAACACACTTATTCTGAACGCGATTTTGCGTTCACGTTATTGAATATATATTTTCGAAATAGTTTCATTTGGTCATCTGTGATTCTGATAGTATTGATTGGATCATTTGTTTTTATTTTTTTAATTAAAAAATAAATGGAATATACTCCACATTCACTATTACCTTTCTGGTGTACATTTTTATTTACATAAACAATAAATTCTTGTGGATTTTTTAAATCTGGTTCTTGTTCTTTAGTGTACTTTCTAATGTATAATTTTATAAACTCGTGGATATATTTATTTGGATCACGTCCAGTGCTATCAAAGTAGTATAATGTATTATTTGTATTATCTATGAATAAACTTGTCCAGTGACTACCACGTTCACCTGTTTTATCAAGATTAAATACAATTCCTACAGTTTTTGACTCGAATAATTTCGAATAATTTATATTTGTAAATTTATAAAAATCACATGGTTCAGCACCTATATAACAAAAACTAGGATATGTTTTCTCATATTGTTTCATAATGTAATTAATATCCAACGTATTTAGCCATTCTTCTCTACCATTGTAGAATTTAGGTTTAAATGTAAAATATCTCAATTTATCTACTAGTTGTTTATCCTTTATTTTATTTATAAAATCTAAATCAACCCAGCAGTGTTCGTATTTACAAATAGGATTTAATGTATTATATATTTTATCCCATAATTCCTTTAATGTATTATGTGAATTAATTGTAATTAAATTTAATTTTTTTATACATACACTATCACCATTTAATTCATTTTTCGCACATAAATTTTTATTAATTATATATTTATTAAATGCATTTATAATAGATAATAACTCACTTTTAGTAAAACATGTATAATGATTATCTATCGAAAATTTACGTCCACGTGTAACATATGGTGAACATGTACTGTCGTTTATCTCTAATTTAGTAAGGTCTTCAGAGTTCATCTTAATTTAACACAGTAAATAAATTCGTTGAAATTACAAAAAGAATTTAAAAATAAAAAAGTAATAATAATAAATTCACAATGAGTAATGTTATAGTAGACGGATTAAATACAATGAATATTAACAGTGAAGATGAATTAAACAAGACCTTTTTGATTTTTGGAGCAACTGGTATGGATGGATCTACAATGTGTGATCTTTTATTAGAAAAGGGTTACAAAAATATCCATGGAACTATGAGACGTTCAGCAACATTCAATACGCAAAACATAGATCATATTTTTAACAAGATTAAATTACATTATTGTGATCTAACTGATGCTATGAATATTCATAACATTATATCAAGGGTAAAACCTGATTACATTGTTAATTTTGCAGCACAATCACATGTAAAGGTAAGTCATGAATTGGAAAATTATACATTTCAAGTAAATACATTAGGACTTTTAAATATTTTACAAAGTGTACGTTCATTAGGATTAACTCATTCTTGTAAAATTTATCATGCTAGTACATCAGAGATGTTTGGAAATGAAACAGATGGAAGTACTTTCTTAACAGAAGAATCTAAAAGAAGTCCTGTTAGTATTTATGGTATTTCAAAGGTTGCTGCTGAGCATATATGTGATATGTATAAAAATGCCTATGGTATGTTTATTGTTACTTCAACATTATTTAATCATGAAGGTGAGCGTCGTGGTGGTATTTTTATGACACAAAAAATTGCAAATTATGTTGGCAAATACAGTATTGTACAAGCGAATAAGTATAAATTAAATACAGAAGAATCGAGTACAACTATCCAACCATTACAACTTGGTAATTTGAATGCATGTCGTGATATGGGGTATGCAAAAGATTATGTGGAGGCGATTTATTTAATGTTAAAAAGTAAAAACCCTATGAATTATGTTATTGCAACTGGTGAAACACATTCAGTTAGAGAATTTGTAGAATGTTCATTTAAAGAAATTGGTATTAATATAGAATGGTCAGGCGAGGGATTAAATGAAAAGGGTGTTAATAAAGAAACAGGTGAAATTATAGTAGAAGTAAATCCTAAATATTTCAGAGATATTGATATTGAATGTTTAATCGGTGATGCTAGTTTGGCAAAGAAAAATCTTGGTTGGGTACCAAAAACATCATTTAAAGAATTAGTTAAAATAATGATTCAGAATGCTGTTGATAAAAATACAAAGTAACGTAAGTGTGGTGTGAGTGAGTATCATTATCAATTATTCAAAATTTTGACATTAATTTAACCTCTAAGTAATTAGACACTTTTTCTAACAATTTGTTATTTATTGTATATAATCTTAATTATTTAAAAATTAATTAATAACAAATTTCATTTATTTTTCATTCGATGCGTTAAGTATACAAAAATTTTTACCAATATCATTTTAATAGACAATATGAACAATAATGAACTGTGTTACATCACACCTAAAAAAATTAAAAAACAATTCGATATCACCTCCACAACATTGCGAAGATGGTCTGAACAAGGAAAAATTCAATGCATTAGACCTAACTCATCAGAAACAAATGGAGGTAAACGAATATACAATATTAATGATATTAAACGAATTCTTGGATTACCAGATGAAGTTACTCTCATCGAAAAAAAACGAATCTGTTATGCAAGAGTTAGTTCAAATCACCAAAAAGGGGACCTTGAACGACAAGTTAAGCTATTGGAAGAAAAATATCCAAACACAACTATCATTAAAGATATCGGAAGTGGACTTAACTGGAAAAGACAAGGACTTAAAACCCTTTTGGAACAGGTTCATTCAAATAATGTCTCAGAAGTTGTGGTTACCTACAGAGACCGACTTTGTAGATTCGGATATGAACTCCTTGAATGGATCTTTGAAAAACACAATGTTAAGATCATGGTTCTCTTCTCGAATTCAAACGACGAAGGTAACCCCTCTAATGAACTTGCAGAAGACTTATTGGCAATCACTACAGTTTTTGTTGCAAGAAATAATGGACTCCGAGCAGCAATCTATAAAAAATCAAAAAATAATAAAACAAGACAAGAAAACGATGAATAAAAATTTATCATTATCAAACAAAATATTAAAATACGTTAATTATACTGATATTGAAAATGTAAATAAATCAATTGAATTACATAATGATTTAAGAAATTATTTAAAAATTAAAAAAGAAAAAGATTTAAATAAAAAAAGAGACATTAAAAAAGACAAAAATAAAAATTATTTAGATCCTCGTGATAAAGAAGAAGCTGGTAAATCAAGACGTATAAGAATTTATCCAACAAAAACACAAAAAGAAACTTTAAATAAATGGTTTGGGTGTTCTAGATATATTTATAATCAATGTATTAAATTGGTATCAGAAAAGATATGTGATAACAAAATAGATTCTTTACGTAATAAAATTATAAATGAAGAAACAAATATATATAGACATCAAAAATGGTTAAGTGATTACCACTATGACTTAAAAGATGAAGCAATAAGAAATTACTTATTTAATGTCAAATCGAATATGGCTAAAGGAAATCATTTAAAAATTTCTTTTAAGAAAAAAGGAAATGAATCAATTTCAATATTAGCAAAACATTGGAATAAAAATAACTTTTTCAAAGATATTTTAACAACTGCAGAATTAAAAACAAGTGAAGTACTACCGAGGATATTATATACGTGTAGATTAATAAAAACAAAAACAAATAAATATTTTTTAAGCATACCAGAACCACTTAAAAACCAAGACCAAGAACATATGAATAAATCAATTTTTATAGATCCTGGTGAATATCAAATCTTAACAGGTTTTGACCCAGATGGATATGTTATAACATTTGGAAAACAAGATATAGGTCATATAGCAAGACTAAAACATTATTATAGAAAGTTGCAAGGAAAAATAACAAAAGTGAAAGATTCTAAAAAACGTAAGAAAATGAAGATAGCATTGTTAAGAATAAATGAAAGAATATATAATTTAGTTGATGATATGCATAAGAAAATTACAAATTTCCTTGTTAAAAGTTATAATAACATACATATTCCAAAATTGAATTATCATAATTTTAAAAAAATGAGTAAGAAACATAAATCGATATTTGCGAGTTTAAGACATTGTTCATTAATTGATAGATTAATTAACAAAACAAGAGAATATCCGAAAACCAAGGTATTCATAGAAACTGAAGAGTATACATCAAAGACTTGTACAGGTTGTGGTAACATTGATATTAATTTAGGTAACAAAAAAGAATACAAGTGTTCAAAATGCTATTTAAATATTTCAAGAGATACAAATGGTGCGAGAAATATAATGTTAAAGTGTTTATATAAATACTTTAAAAGAGCTTTTGTTACAGATATGTAATAAAAGCGTTGCCTCTCCGGCCATCTTTAATTAGGTGCAAAGAATGTATTGTTCATTTAATACATTTTTAATAGGAGCGAGCTGTTAAATTAATTAAACATTTTGTCTTACTAATCCAGTTAGAAAAATCCCTTACTGTTTAAAATATTGCTTGTAAACTTGCTTAGTAGTAATATTATTGTATATAGAAATTCCTCTATTATACATTATTGCAATTAAATTAAAGTGTATCTTGGAATTTGTATCACGTGACACACTGTTGTACGTGTTATTATACACATTTAAACCATTAAACATTTTAAAATACAATAATCTAAATTACTATTCAATTCTTTTTACAAATTAACATTAAGTGTAATAATCAGCTGTTTGTGATGGATCATATGGTCTTGTGTTGTTGTAAGATACAAATTTAGTAGTTGTATTAATACCTGTTATTTTTATGTTGTCTTGGACATATTCATATATTTTATCCGTATTACGTGATATAAGTACCATGTATCTTTTAATTATCTTATTAGTGTAATCATACATCATATTTGTCTTTGGAACAGCGAATATAAACCTATGTAGATTATTTATTGTATTTGATCTTAACATTACTGATTGTTCAAACATTTCTGTAACATTTGTAGGATATCTTTTATTTTCTTCATAGTATTCCTCTATTTCTTTTCTTAATCTTAAAATATTATTGGTTCCTTTTAATAATAAATAAAATTCAGAATCATTCCATTCTGATAATTGCTTTATACTATATAAAAATTCAATCAAATTACTATCAATGTATAAACTTGATAATTTATTACTATTGTAAATCTCATTTACCTGTTTCTTTGTTAACTTAGAAGCAATGGGTCCACTGCTACGTAATTTTTTGTCAATGTATACATTAACTGTCTCTTGTAAAACATTTAAGTGATACATGATTTGATTATTTGTATTTCCAATCGACTTTTCACTGTAACTAATGTAATTACCGACAATCCATAATGTAAATGCAATTAATATAATGATAAATCCATAATTATTTGGATATATATATGTAAATACAAATACTATTAATATAGAAATCACAATTACTTTCATTAGGAAATTCTTATCTGATAATGTAATATCACTACCCCCTTTTACTATATTTAAAATAGAATCCATTACTTAATAATAACTTACAAAATTAATATTAATTAATGATAGTTAATTAACTGTTACAAAATTAATATTAATTAATGATAGTTAATTAATTGTTAAACGAAATAAGAATTAGTATAAGGTGAAATAGAAAAACAAAGCATTAATTCGTTTTCTATTTCTTTTTATTTTGTATTTAAAATGTAAAAGAATGTCATCGGTTGATTATACAAGTATTGTTGGTTATGTATTGTTTGTTGTGTCTGAACTTTTGCCATTGTTACCTATACATACAAATGGTGTTTTTCATAGTTTTTTAATTGGACTTCAAAAAAGTTTTAAACAACCTGATAAAGACATTGAATTAGCTCAAAGATTAATTAATAAAAATCCTTCTGTAACTAATTTAATCAATACAGTATCAACAAATCCATCTATTCAAAATTGTGTACAAAATATATTAGATAATGTAAATGTAGTTCCCTATGTACAAATGTTATGTAATAGTCCTGAGTTACAAACTATTTTTCATGCAGCAAGTACAAATCCTATGCTATTAAATAACATTAAAAATCTTATTTTAGTAACTCATCAAAATAATTTAGCACAAAATCAATCACTCACGCCAACGCCAGTACCAACACAACCTAGTAATAGTAGTATTATTAGAAATAGCATAATGGGTGTTGGTGGTGGTGGTAGTAGTGTGAGCGTCAATGGTGTAGGACTAGGACTCGGAAACGGTGATGGTGGTGTCGGTTTAGCAAGTATTGTAACAAGTAATAATGTTGGTGGGAATTAACAATCCATTTCATCTGGATTATAGTAATGTAGGAATTTCCCATTTACGGAATGTTTATATCCTGTTACGATTATTTTGCCCAATGTAACTTGTAAATGACAATCATGACACAAAGTTGCTAAATTAAATTTCTCATTTTTATGAAAATGTTTATTATTAATAAATCCTTCTTCATTTGCGTTTTTTTGTTCGGAAATATGATGTGTTTCTAATTGTTTCGTACTATTGCAAATTTCACAAGTATTTATTATCTTTTTTTTATTATAAACACTTTTTTTTTTAGAAAGTACACTTGTTTTATTATTTATTAAACTATTACGAATTTTAAAAGCAGTATCTATAAAATCATCATCATCTATTATATTTTCAGCTACTTCAATACCATACAAATCAGACCCAGGTCCATCTTTTAATAATCTTTCAAATATGATATTTTTATTTTGTATAAGAACACTTAAATGTTTGATTTGTAAAGATCCTTCGTTTGTTAAATTAACAATTTCTTGTATTTTGGGAATACCATGTAAATGACTTGTAAAAAAGAATTTCGTACCATTATTTTTTAATTTTAAAATCATTGATGATACTAATCCCATTGCACTGTTACTTTCAGTTCCACGTAATGTTTCATCACCTAAACAAATGGTATTCTTACCACTGCATTGTAATATTTTTTTTAATCCTGCTATTTCAGTGATAAATGAACTCTTACCAGCATATAAATTATCAGTTAAATCAACTTGTGATATAATAGTATTAAAAGGATAATATTTAAATGATGAACATGGTACATACAATCCAGATTGACTAAGAACTACACAAATTCCTATTGCTCTTAACAATGATGATTTACCACTGCTATTTAAACCATATAATAACATTCCTTGTGTTTTATCATTTAAAGAAATGTCATTTGGAATATATTCACATCCTGTATCTAAACGTTCTATAATAAGATGTCTCATGGCCTTTGCTTCTAGAAAACTAGAAGGCGACACCTCCGTTTCAGTTTCGTTCTTTACAATTTCAGGTCGACAGTAATTGTATTTCGTTTTGCATTTATAGTTTGAATATGTAACATCAAGGATTTCTATAAATGATTTTAAAACATTAAATACATTACTGTATTTTGTATAGTAATTTGATAGTATGTTTATATAATGTAAATTAATTTTAGTATTGAGCAATTCTCTGGAACTTATTAGTACATTTGATAATTGTGTTAATTCAGGTGTGTAAAATTTAGTTACACTGTTTGTTTGCTTTATTTTAAAACTCTCATACGATTTGTCATCGCATTCTTTTAATTTTGATAACAACATTTGATATCTGATTTTTGTACATGTAAAGGAATAACCTTCGCCGTCGGTATATACAAGTTTTATGTAATCACATTCATTGTTTATTTTGGAATTATAAAACATTCTTAACTTTTCTTTTTTTTCTTCGATTGTATTTATTTTTTCTTGGATAATATCCAATTCATTTATAACACCTTTGTTAAAGTAATTTGAAATTTCATCCTTTGTTGTATTTAAACTGTATTTGTACATTTCATTTATATTGAATGTTTCTTTGTAAGAATTTATATAATCGTACAATCCGTTTGTTGTAATGTCATCAGGTAGTATCTTTGAAAAAATATTTAATTGTTCCTGTGAAAATGAAGACATAATACCTATTATATCCAATATAATATGATAACATTTGTGCAATTTTTCAAATTCATAAGGATGTAATACATCTAATGCCATTTTACGATGTAATCTTTCAAAATCAACAATATCACCTAATAATTTTCCTATAGCATCTCTTTTATTACTATCAATACCTTCAAGTGTTTCTGTTAATAAATATCTTTCTTCGATTTCTTCAGGATTCTTAAATGGTTTACATAAAACCGAATGTAAATATCTTTTTCCAATTGCTGTTTTTGTATGATTGATTATATTGAAAACACCCTTGTCAATGTTTAACTGTGATAAAGTATCCAATTCCAAAATTAAATGATTAGATTCATTCACGATATTTGGTATATTTAAATTGGAAATGTATTTTAAATCATGTTTGCTCATAAAATTAATTGTATATATCAAATTACTTATTGACAATGGTGTTTTTTGTAAATTCAAATATTCAATCGGTTGAATTAATCCAAATTTAATGTGTTTATACACATTTGTTAGGAATTCATTTTGATAATTACTTTTGAAAAATTCAGCATCAGCACCACCACCACCACCGACACTTTTACAAATACGATATACTTTTACATTTTCATAATTTATTTTAAAAAAGTTGGAAATCTTATCAAAGTAATCTGGCGTATCAGACTCCTTGTCATTTGTTATGATTCTTATGTGAATTTCCTTTGCAAAATATCTATACAAAATTCTATCAATTTCATTTAAACATGATTCGATTTTATTAGGAATAAAATTAAATGTATTTTCTGTTATTTGTATGTCATTTGTGAAATTATTTACACAACAAATGGAACTTGTTATTTTTCTAAATGTACTTGCGTTTTTCTTATTTGATGTTTTCAAAATTGGTGTAATATCTAAAAGTATATTTACCAAGTTAAATGAATTGTCTACACCATCGCTGCTTATATTTAAATCCAATGGCTGTAAACATTTAGAATAAACAGCAGTCACGCCACGTTTAACTAATTTACCCTTTTTTTCCGAGCTACTTTCTAACTGATTCACCAATACAACAGTATAGTCAGCTTCTAGTAAAATCGGGAGGTATTTGTTTAAACATGGAACATTAAATCCTACAAAATTTGGATATGATCTAGATGATTTTGTTGTATCACCGTTTTTATTAGCATATTTCATATTTAAAACGCTTGATAGTATTCTTGCATTCCCAATTTGTTCATTGTTATTATCAATCTCATACACTTCCCAAAATGACCCAACAGCCATTAAAACAGCAGTTTTCACACCATACTCTTCTCTTTTCTCTTTGTAAATATTAAAATATTCATCGATCATACTATCTCGTTTGACCTTGGACATTTTATAGCGAATTGTAGTTACTTTTTAGTCATTTAAAAAGTTTATTTTTAAATAAATTACATCTATTTACATTTGTAAATTACATTTAAAATGGTATAAAATAAGTATTGTATTTATTAGCGGGATGATGAATTGCTATTACATTGTAATTATTATTTATTAATATAACAGAATATTCATTATCTAATAATAAATGAATGTTTTTAGCTAGTTGTGAATGTTTAAATGATGTTTTGTATATATGTTGATTAATATTTGGTACGTAAAATAAATTTAAATCACTATGTATTATTTTGTATATTTTATTTGCATTCACAAAGTTATAAAACATTCCACTTTCAGAATCATTGTGTAAAACGCAAATATTATTATTAAACATCTTGGAATATATATTGTACAACTGTCTATACTTTTCTATATTTGTTGTATTCGTTTTGATATTCGTTTTGATATTGATTTTATTTGTGGCATTTTTCATATTTATGATCCTTGTTAAAAAAAATTTGAGAAACATACACATTCTTTAAATTAATTCAATAGTAGAATGAACAGGTTTCCACGTGAAAAATGATTTAAAGAAAACACAATAATAAATATTAGAACAGTAGTAACTACAAAAGGTATTTAAAGAAAAGGTAAAGAAATATCAAATCAGACAGGTATTTAAAGAAAGTAATTCGCTATGATAAATATATTAAACGAATACGTGTTGTTGGATTTCTTTTTAGTATTTACTAGTTTTTATGATATGATACAATTTTCCATTATTAATAAATCCATTAATGATTTCTTTAATGTGAATAAGAAATATATTTTTTTACAGAAATTAAGAGAAGAATCTGATTTTGTAACTAGTTTTTTTGTTTACTTTTTTAATTTTGTAAAATCTATTGATAAAACTGTTAATAATTTCTTAAACAACAATAGTAAAAATGTACAAAATATGTTGAGTTTTTTTCCTGATAATAATTCACAATGCGAAGGTTTGAACATATCTAGAGCTGAATTTGTTGAGTTAATCCAATCCAATTACAATTATAAAGACATTTATCATTTCTTGTATTGTCCTCCCTGTTTATTATTTAAAGAAGTTCCTTTGATTGAATCGTGGTATATATTAATTCATAATAAAAGGGGTATTTATCAACAGTTGTATACTTATTTCTTTGATATTTTAAAGTATCATTTATACAATGTTAAAAATAAAAATTACAGTTTGTTTAAGCGTGTTGTTTATCATCAAATTGATAATAGTCATTTAAATGGACCCTTTTACGAACAACTATTTGATATACTTTATGAGATTGATTCAACACTATTTGTAAATGAATTGTATGATTTCTTTAATAGAAATCAAAAAAACAAGGATCATTTAGATAGTTCATATAATCACTTGGATCAGGAATATTATCATTATTATATTGATTACACAACTGATGACATGAAAATGTTATATAACAAGTATAATTTACAAGGAGTATCCTATAACTCAAAACATTTTAAATCATTGTTAAATTTAATAAAATAGTCATTAACTGTAATTAATTTATTTTATTAATTTCTTTTATTAATTTCTTTTTATTATATATATAATAAATACACAAATGAGGAGTTCTGATTTTTTCTCAAATCCATATCTTATGAGTAGTACAAAGATTTTATTAACTTTATACGCTGTACAAATTGCCCCACGTGCTCCTAGTTACATTACTGATTTGTTCAATAATACATTTGTCAAAATCGCCCTTATTGCACTTATCATGTACCTTTCTCAACATGACTTCCAATTCTCATTAATCTTCGCCATTATCCTTGTATTAGGTGTTAATGTAGCCAGCAACAGAAGTATGTTAGAATCCTATTCAAACATAAACTCAAATGATTACGCTCCTTATTCTAAAGAATATGAAAAACATGGTAATGCCACTTTAATTGAACCACAAGGTGATATCTACCCAGGATGTCTTAACACCACCCTTGATGATTTATTAAAAATGTTTGATAATAACCAACACAAACTCCAAAAGTCACTCCAAGATGCATTCTCACAACTCGTTAACGATAAAAGCTTTGTTGATATTGATGCCAAGGAACGTCTTATCAGAACAGCTCGCATGGCTGGATTACCATACAACATTGAATTAAATGACGAAAATGCACCATTCGTAGCAACCTTATTACTTAACTACGGATTCATTGTAACCCCAACATGTCAAGCCCCCAACAATTAATGTGATTTTAATAATTAAGTAATCAAAAATAAGTAAAGTAATATAATATATAATTTTTGTATATTATATTCCTGTAACTAACAACTAACAAGACTGTTTACTCAATTGTACTTTAATACTCCGTTGTTTACAATCAAGGTTTTAATATCATTTACATTCAATAAAGTTTTAAATTCATTCCAACTGTTCACTTCTGGACTGGTTACACATTTTTTGATAATTTTCTTATAAAACTGCTTTTGTAAAACACGTAATAATTCAACATTGTGAAGAATAACTGATGATTTTATTAATGTATCATCGTGTTTTACATCGATATTAATTGATGATGAAATAAATATAAACTGATTTAATATAGATCTAGATTCCACCATTTTATATGTTTTCTTAAATAATTCCTCATCAGTTTGTATGTAATCGTAATCTATTATATATAATTGTTTTAATGTATTACTATTATCCTTATCACTTAATGATTTAGAAAAACTAAACTTGTTAAAATATGAATAAGGATTCTCTAATAATATTTTCTTATAGTCCTTTTTATTATCAGGATTTATTACAAATTTAACATTATTGTTATAAATTTCCTCAATATTCTTTATATAACTATTTTTATTTATGTTGTAAAGAATCTTCATAAGTAATTCAATATTGTCATTCATGTCATAGTTCGCTATGAATAAATTATTTTTTAAAATTTGTCCAGAATTAAACTTGAATCTTTTTAATTTTAAATGATTATTATCCGAATTTGTATTTTCACTAGGAATTCCTACATTGTTAATCTCTTTTTTACATGATACTTTATCAGATTCCTCGCCAGATACTTCGCCAGATACCTCGACAGATACCTGATCTGAATCACAGTCAGAAATACATCCAGATTCACCACTTGAGTTTCTACTAGAAACCTTGCTAGAAATCTTATCAGATTCACTACTGGAGTTTCTAGATGAAACCTTGCTGGAAATCTTATCAGAAGCACTTGAATTTCTACTAGAAACCTTGCTTGAAATCTTATCAGAATCGCTTGAATTTCTACTAGAAACCTTGCTGGAAATCTTATCAGAAGCACTTGAATTTCTACTAGAAACCTTGCTGGAAATCTTATCAGAATCACTGGAGTTTCTAGATGAAACCTTGCTGGAAATCTTATCAGATTCACTACCGGAGTTTCTAGATGAAACCTTGCTGGAAATCTTGTCAGATTCACTTGAATTTCTACTA
>Ga0208554_1000080_pt1 | contig 16219 bp, 17 predicted proteins | sample Colrivmet1371B02_FD_187628 | JGI IMG/M metagenome (GOLD analysis project Ga0208554, IMG submission 187628) | Estuarine microbial communities from the Columbia River estuary - metaG 1371B-02 (SPAdes) (version 2) | ecosystem: Environmental > Aquatic > Marine > Intertidal zone > Estuary | place...
TGTTATAGTTGAAATGAAAGAAAATAATATAAATGTCATTGATGTAGGAATTAATATATTTAAAAAGTGTATTGATGATATTATGAATTATAAAATTAATTTTGATGATTTAATCGTAACTGCATTATTGGCTAAAAGTTATAAAACAAGACCAGTACATTTAATTTTAGCTGAAAAATTAAAAGCACGTAATGAAGAAGTGCAAATAGGATCACGTATCCCTTATATTTATATAGAAGATACATCAGGGATGAATAAAATGAAATCTGAATTAGGAGAAGATCCAGATTATGCAAAAAGAAATAATTTGAAATATAATAGATTATGTTATCTTGAACAATTAGCAAAACCATTATTATCATTCTTTTGTATTATTTTAAAAGATTTCGATGACAAGTCAGATGACTTGATTAATTATGTTAATAAAAAAATTACAAGTATTGGTGGTAAAAAATTAAAGGAAAGTGATTTTAAATTATTTACATCAGATGAATAAATGGTCATTTAGTGTATTAGTTTGGGTAATTAATGGTTCTTAATTAGGGTAATTAATGGTTCTTAATTAGGGTAATTAAATTTTATTTTAAAAAAGTTTTGTAAAGCATCTCTAAAATTAACTTTTCTACCATAATAAAATGTACATGGACGTTTACTTATTATATATTTAATAACATTATTCATTAATTGATCATCTACATTTGCATCACCAATATTAGTTTTTCTCGAATTCTTTTGAGAGTTCTTTATGCTATAATATAAAAATGCAGCAACAACAGATGCGCTACGACTTTTACCTACAGCGCAGTGAATAAGAATATTCTTATGTTCTTTAAAAAATTTATCATGAACAAATTCTAATACATTTTTTAAATTATCCATTAATAAACTATTATCCCTTTCTGAATTACTATCATATATAGGAATTCTAATAGTTTCTATCTTTAATGGTGCTTTTGTTATTTCGAATATAAAAGGAATCTCCTTTGTGCAATTTATAATGACAGATATATTATTTTCTTTTAAAAAATTGAAATCTAATGCTGCTTTGTAATTTCCTAACCATAAATTGGTATTATTGTTTGATATTATTAAATTTGCATTGTCATCACAACCCATACTACAGTTATTACCTTATTATTATACGCCAATACAATTAATTAAATTAAATCCAAAAATAATTATTTATTCTATTATATTAAGATTAGTATATCTATCGTATCTATCGTATCTATCATACAAATGGATTTTAATGTAAATACACGAAAACAACGATATATTGATTTCTACGATGATGTAAATAAAACAAACAAAGTCCGTAAAAATAATAATATAGAAGATATTATTCACATATTCAGCTTAATTAAAATTGCCCAAGGAGCTGAAGGAACTATTTATATTTCAAGAACGCCGAATGTAAAACATGTAATTGTAAAGGATATAGATTTAAAGGCTATTTTCCAAAAAAAAGGATTAAATAAAATTGTATTGGACAAAGATCCTCTTCAAATATATGATTTGTTTTATTCAATGAAACGTAATGTAAGTATGCCAAGTTTAATTGAAACTATCATGTTTACACTAACAAATCAATTGGTTTTCCAAAATATCTGTCCACATTTTGCATTAAATTACTACTGGGAATACACTAGCAATAAATTAATATATTATAATGAATATGCTAATTATTCTACATTATTCCACTGGGGAAGCGTACATCGTCCACATGAAGAATGGATGAATCTACTCTTTCAAATTATAATCAGTATCATAAGTATGCAAAAATATTTTAATATAATACACGGTGATTTACACTCGCTAAATATATTAATATATAAAGTACAAAAGGGAGGTTTTTGGAAATATACAATTGATGGAAAAGAATATATCCTCCCCAATATGGGTTATGTTGTTTTAATTACAGATTTCGGATTTGCTTATATATCAGGAAAAGTCTATATTAAATGGTACTACGAAGATCATATAAAAGATATATCGAAAAAAGAACGTATTTTTTATGATTTTAATTATTTATGCAATGATTTAATAAAACAAAAACAAGATATTAAAAATATATTAAAAGAAACTATGAAAAAAACAATTAAAAATACAAAATACACATTAACTGACTTATTATCCGATTACTATTCACCACCTGAGATTCTACCAGATGAATATATAGATTCATATAATTTAGACACACCACTAAATACCCAATTATTACCCTTAAATTTTAGACATCTTTCTACGTTTTAATTGTATAGTATTAGTAATACTAGCAGAATCAGTAGTAGTAGTGCTATCGACAGTACTAGATAGAAATGTAGTACTATCACTTGTTGTTGTTGCCTCAGTTGTTGATGTTTCAGTTGTTGATGTTTCAGTTGCTGATGCCTCAGTTGTTGTTGCCTCAGTTGTTGATGTTTCAGTTGCTGATGTTTCAGTTGTTGATGCCTCAGTTGTTGATGTTTCAGTTGCTGATGTTTCAGTTGTTGATGCCTCAGTTGTTGATGCCTCAGTTGTTGATGTTTCAGTTGCTGACGAATCCTCCGTTTTTGTGTATGTCTTTGTTTTTGTTTTCTTTGTTTTTGTCTTTCTTGTTTTAGTTGATGTAGTTAATGTGATGTCTCTGTTAGATGTTGTTGTAGATGTACTTGTTGGGAATGGTGTTTCATCCGGACATGGTGTGTCTGGGCTAACTGTAGTAGTTGTAATTTCAGAAGTAAATGTAGTAGTTGTAACTGCTGAATCAGATGTAATTGTAGTACTTGTAGCTGAATCAGATGTAATTGTTGGTAAAGTGAAAATTACATTTCTATCACTTGTAACAGTTGTTGTAACTGGTGGTGTGTAGGTTGGTGTTGGTAAAGTAAAAATCACATTTCTATCACTTGTAACAGTTGTTGTAACTGGTGGTGTGTAGGTTGGTGTTGGTAAAGTAAAAATCACATTTCTATCACGTGTAACAGTTGATGTAACTGATGGGAATGGTGTTTCATCTGGACATGGTGTATCTGGACATGATGTATCTGTACATGGTGTATCTGGATTAATAGTTGATGTAACAACAGGAGTTGTTGATGGTAAAGTAAAAATAATATTTCTATCACGTGTTGTTGTAGGTGTAACAACAGGAGTTGTTGATGGTAAAGTAAAAATAATATTTCTATCACGTGTTGTTGTACAAGGTAAAACAGTAATTAGTGAAACAGTGTTAGTTACAAAATTAACTTCTGTTGTTGTTGAAACTGAAAATGATGTAACAATTGATGAAAGTGTCATTGTATCAGTAACAGTAGCTGTGGCTGTGGCTGTGTTTGTAAGTGTCATTGTGTCAGTTACAGTATTAGTGACAGTTGCTGTGTTTGTAATTGTTTCGGTGTTAGTGACAGTTGCTGTTTCAGTTACGGTTGCTGTAACAGTTGTTGTGTCTTTTACAGTGACTGTTTCAACATTGCAACGTTCTGTTGTACAATACCAATATTGATTAGCACCATTGTTACATGTATTTGAAACAAAGTTCAATTCTATTTTAGTATGATTGCTACATAGGAAATCATCATTAATACTACACTGAAATGAATCTACACCAGCTGTACAATTTTGAGTTGGTGTAATATATGTAATACCTTGTACATTAATTACACTATTAAGACCAAGAATTGCTAAAGAAATGATATTATAAAACATCCTTATAATTATAGTTATCATATGTTAAAAATAAATTTTTCATTTTTAACGTACGTTATCATTAAGACGATATATGGGTTTAATTTTAGGTGAATAAGTAAGTACTTAAAGAAATTAATTTTAATGAGCTTTTTAACATCCCTTTAAAAAGGTCTTGCTTTTATAATGGGATATGAAAAACTCTGTATCTAATAATTTATGATCTATATTATCTATATTGTTACATAGGACGATCTGGTCTTTATTTTTATATTTGACTCTCCATCCATCGGCGATAGCATTAAAAATAAATAAATATTTTTCTAAAAATTTATAAATGTATTCCTTATATTGATGAGTAAACATTTAATTATTAACGTAAAAATGACGTACTTGTATTTCTAATAAATAAAAAAAAACAAAAATAGGAACAAAATAAATTATTTAAAGATTACAATATAAAATGATTAATTAAGTTAACGTAATTTATAGTGTAGTAAAATTTGTAATCAAAATTAAAACGTTGTAGTTATCTGTAATACCAAATGCGTAAAAAGAAGGAGAAGTACGATGTCCCATTGTATAATAAAAATTACCAAAAGCAAAATAAATCACGTTCAAAACATAGTATCTTTCATTATCATGAGAACAAAATAAATGAATTTAACAATGATAAAAAAAAGATTAAACAGATTGAAAATGAAATTGCTAAATTAAAAGCTGAATTGAATAATCCAGAATCAAAGGGAAATAATAATGTATTAAAGAATAAAATATTAAAATTAGAGAATAATTTGTTGGAAGTTAGCAACAATGAAACTGAATATTTATTAGCAACATCCAATATTTTATTAAAATACATTGAATTAGAGGAAATGGAACGTGTAAATGCGAATGACAAAGACAAAGACAAAGACAAAGACAAAGACGATGACATTGACATTGACATTGACAAGGACAACAACAATGATGATGATAAATTATTTGATATTTACAAACAAAAAATTGCATTAACGAATGAATATATGCAAATAATAGACCCTCAATACATAATATCAAACAATATAAAATACGATATATGCAAGGATGACATTATTTGTTCAAAATGTAATATATTCCTAGAAACTGATAATGGATGTTATGTATGTCATTCATGTGGTTATTGTAAGATTGGCATTGAACAAAGTACAGAACCGAGTTACAAAGAACTCCAGGATTATGTCTACAAGCCTCAATTTACTTATCAAAAGGAAACACATCTTGATGATTGGTTAAGACGTTTCCAAAGTAAGGAAAATAGACATATTGAGCAATCCATTTTAGATAAAGTTATCCTTGAAGCGAAAAAACAGCGTATAACAGATTTAAATATGTTAACTGAAGAAAAGGTAAAGAAATTCTTGAAAAAGTTAAATTTAAATGATTATTACGATAATGTTATTGCGATTATCAATAGAATAAATGGACGTCCACCATTTCAATTAACAGTTGAAATAGAGAATAAGATAAAAACAATGTTTAGACAAATACAAGAACCTTTTATAAAACATAAACCAGCATCTAGAAAAAACTTTTTAAGTTATGCTTATATATTATATCAATTTTTCAAGATACTTGGTTTAAATGAATTTGCAAAGTATTTCCCATTGTTAAAAAGTGCTGATAAATTACGACAACAAGATGAAATTTTTAAGAAAATCGTTGCTGACATGGCTGAAATAGATAAAAGTATCAAATGGGTATTTTATCCTACAATTTAGGATAAAGTAACAATCAAATGGGTATTTTATCCTACAATTTGACTATTTAAATTCACAATTAAATGATTAATTATGAATTGCATATTGTATCAACTATTTCTTTAGGAAATGTTTTAGTAATATCGTTGTGTGTTGTTTTTATTATCTTGAATTTACAAGTATAACATCTATCACCAATATGATTTATATTAAAACTTGAATGACATTCTTTGCATACTTTTACACAATCTTCACAAATAAATTTTCCTGTATTGTGACATACATGACATTTTTTACAAATACATTGTAACAGATTTTCACATTGTGTTATATTAGACATTTCACATTGTTCACATGGATAATCTAGATTTAAACATACACAACAACTACAAAATACCGAGTTATACCAATCAACACATGCCGAATATTGAAATTCATATGTACAAGAACTGCATATTTTATCTTTAATACAATTTTCACATAACATTAAATAACAATTGTAACAGGATCTGCAATCTGTACAACATGTAACATTACACTGATTGCATTTGAAGAATTTAATATCATATAAATAATAACATATATTACATATATAACCATCCTCAATTTCACAAAATAAAAGAGAGTCATTGCATGTCGTGCAAATATCAAAATCACACTTAATACATCTAACAGTGTTACTGTTGCAAATATCACAATTCATTAGTTGTAACAATGATATAAATTATTTTTATTGTAATTACGTGTAATTTTTTATTAATTAATAAAGCAATGATCGATGTGGTATATCACCTGTTTTACAAATACAACATTTTGTACAATCAGCATAGTAATTTAAAATAACATATTGATGCCAACATATACTATGAACTGCGTTTTTACATATATTACAATAATACATATTTTGATTATTATAATGAATGTCGTCTAAACAAATAATACATTCTGTATTTTTACAAGAATCATATTGGTTATTATTATTAGGAATATTAAATTCTTTTAAAAAGTTAACATGGTGGATAGTCCAATCCTTTGTTCTTATTTCATCAAAGTAATATGTATTTATCCATTTTTTATGTATACACTCTTTTTTTTGCGTGTTAAACATAAAAAATAGGTATAGATTGGTTAGATTTGTCATGATCATGTTATTCGTTTTGCTATCATCATCAATACCACAATCACATTTTACACAGATTCTTTTAGAATTTTTATAATTCACATTCAAAGTATGTGTTGTATTATTTTCATCATTAAATATAGAACAATCTAATTTTTGATCTTCTTTATCATCTATTATATCAATTAAATACAGCATAATGTATTCTTTTTTATGCTTTAAAAAATAAAATATTTTCATTTTTAAAAATTTACACACGTTTAAAATTTAAATTTAAAATACAAAATGTATGTAAAAAGAAAATGCCTGAAATTGATTATTTGTTTGAAGATCCTCCAGTCAGTGGACAAAACTTTGCATTAGTTAGTATTGTAGGACCTAATTTACAACAAAAATGCGATGTATATGGCCTTAAGATTAGAGGTGTAGCTGATTCGATGGATCGTGCTAGAACAATGTCTCAAAAATTAACAAAGATTGATCCTGATTTCGATATTTACACAGTTGAGGTTGGTAAATTCTTTCCATTAGATGTAAATCCTATGGAATTACAAAATGTAGAATATCAAAATACCCAACTAAATGAATTAGTTAAAAACTATCTTGAAAATCGTGAAAATGCAAATGTAGAATATGAAAAACGTAAAAATGACATGATTAAAAAGGCAATTGCTGAAGGTAAAAGTAAAAAGGATCAAGAAAATGAAGAACATCCTATTGCAATTTTAAATAGAATTGAAGAAATTACAGAAAAAATGAATCAAGCAAAACAACATTTAGAGGATTTATCATCTGCATTATCCTATAATAAGGGTGAATATGATAAATTTACATTAGATATGAGAGAATCTGCTGAATTGGAATTTAGTAAATTAAAAATAAGTGCAAACGAAGGTAGTTCATCATCTTCTTCTGCAGGTGCATCAAGTTCAGCAACAGGAAGTTCATTACCAACTATATCTGAACTTCCAGACTTAAATGCACAAGCTGATCCACAAACATGGTCATCAAAAGTAATTAATTAAGGTTAAGGTTTTATTAATATAATTTATTACGAATAGTTGAAAGATGTACAATCATTTCACTACTTTTAAAATCTCTTAATTCAGTAAGAATATTAATCCATTCTTTATCTGATATTTTTCTATAAACCTTTTGGTATAGTATGCTGTCAATACAGTGTCTATCGTATTCATCTGGTGAATAAGTTTCATACGTGTACACATTATCATTAAAACTACATTTTTTATGTGTTTTTAATTTGATTTGTGTTGACTCTGTTGACATTATTAATTATTTTATAATATTATTATTTTTAAATATTATAAAAAAATAAGAATATAACCACAGTAATACCACCGTAATACCACAGTAATGTGTATCCAATTAAATTTTGTTAGGACCATCTATAACAAATGGGTTGTTTTGTAATTGGTTTCTGATTAACATTGGTTGTAAGCGGGTGTTTTCGACTTCAGATTGTGTTTCTTTTCTATTTTCAGTTAACCCGATATTTTCCAATGGTGTAGTTAAGTGTGGTAATTTTGAGTTAAGGAATTCATTCATATCTTGTTGTTTTCTGTAACTTGATTCTTCCTTTAATTGCATTTTTGGTGTGTATTTAAAAGTTCCTTGAGAGTCAACACCGCTTGAAATTTGGAATTTTTGTGGTCCAGACGGGCGTTCATTAATAAGAAGTGTTTCTTGTCTATCATTGATTTCTGCATTATTGTAATTTTGTCTAGAAGCAGCATCTTGGCGACTAACAGGTGCGCTTGAACCAGTGTAATGAACAGATGTTACATTTCTTGTTTTAATAGGGTCTTGGTATGTTGAATAAATCTTTGCATTTTTAGCTGCAGCACTACTATTACCTGTATATTCACTATTTGCAGAAATAATTTCCTTACTAGTTGTTTTTGCAATGTATTTTGCAATTGTGTATCCCATACCTTCATCTTTTTTCATAGCACCAATGTATTTATTATTGACAAGTGCTTGTTTATTAGTTGCTTTTGCTTCCCAATTTTGAAGTCCTGATTCAACTGCTGTCATTTTACCCTTGTCATGTGTTCTCATATTACCACTGTTATCACTCGATAATGTAGTTTGTTTAATTGTTGCACGTACGTCATCTTGGTGGTGCATACGTACACCAAGTGTTTGTTTGCTAACATTTAATTTGAATTGATTTGTTTCGCCATTTAACTCTCTTTCTGTAACATAAGGTGTGTATGTGTTTTTACCATAATCATCACTTACATCTGTCTTTTTAACTGGATTGTAATTTCTAATAAAACTAGTGCTGTAACTTTGTCTGGTTGATTCTCTTACAATTGAATCAGGGACAGAAGATCCTTCTGTGATGTCTTTTTCGTTTACAACTCTTTGTGAACTCTTAACTTGTTGAGCAGAATGACCATTTCCAAAATAAGATTCTGTTGTATCTTGACGTGATGTTGGTTTTATAACGAAATTGTCACGTGATGATTCACCTGTGATTGCACCAGTTGTTTTTAACCATCTATCAGGTGTATTTTCATAATGTGTATCAACTAAATTCTTATTGACTTGTGATTGAATACCTCTAACAGACATAAATTGACCACTTAATGTTCTACCTTCGTATGTTAATTTGGGATTACTTGCTACACGTAATTCTTCTGGTGTTTTACCGTAAACTCTGATATCATTTTCGACGGTACCTGCCTTGGGTTTTGCAAAACGTTCTTCGTAGAATGGCTTTTCACTTTGTTTATAATTACTAGGTATATATCTATCCATGTCTGTGTTTAATGTAACACTTGGTGTTCCATTGATATCTTGTTTCATTAAAGTATAAAATGGTTTTGTTTCTTTTTTATGAATAAAAGAATCTGTCTTACCAGTATATAAATCAAGAACTGATGTATTTGTTAATTTTTCTACATTTTGTTTAATAGATCCACCAAAAAATGGTACCATGTTTTTATGATTAGTTTCATAAGGTAATCCGGTTAATGGATTTACTGTATTTTGTGAATCAATCTCACTTTTAAAATCACTTGTACCAGTTTGTGGTTGAGCAGATGGATAAATAGGATTAAACATTGGACGATTTGTAATACCAATTTCCTTTTTATTATCCAACACATTTATACGTCTATTCATTTCATTGATTTTATTCATTTCTGAACTACTTGCACCAGCAATTACGTTAGTACCTGTACCAGCACCTGCACCTTTAATAGCTTCATTTGTTAATATAGATGTATTACCATTTGCACCGTATGTGTTAAATAATGGTGGTAACATAGCAGTAACACTTGGATTCTCTGCATCTTTATAATTTGCCAAACTTTTTTGTAGAACTTCATTGTTAGCTTCATTTACTTTGTTTGAATGATATATATTTAGACCATTTGGAATATCATTTTTAACTACATCTGTTCTTGTTACTTGTCTTGATCTAGGTGTTACAGATGATTCATCTTTATTTAATAAATAACCAGTTAATACAGTTATTCCAACTAATGGTAATGCTAAAGCCATTTACTTATATTATTTGTATATTACTTATAACTATTATATAAAAAAAAAATACACTATCGCTAAAATAAACATTAATAAATACTAAAAACATTAATTAATCCAAAATAAATTAACCCCTTGGTAACACAATAATAGTGCACCAAGGGGTTAAAGTTGTTGTTTTTCTCATTTTAGATTAATTAATGTTTTTGTAATTTGTTATTTTTTAAACTGAAAGTAATGTAATTGTTTTTTATGTTAATTTACCCATTTCAATAATTTTTTAAGAATAAATGAATTGTATGTTTGTAATTTGCTAAAAACATCATCTTTTGTAATAGGTTTGTTTGTTTTTTTATATTGACCATGTAATTGTTTTATTGTTTTGTAATACAAATGATCTTCTTCAATTTTATATGCATGTTTTACATGTGTTTCTCTGTATAATTTGTAAATTTCATTACATATAACAATCAAATTGTGATGAACCATTGAAAATGTAAAAGCATGTTCTTGATAATATGACACTAATATATTCAATGATTCTGGATCAGATAATAATTCCAAATATCGATTTCGAATCAAAGGTTCGTTACCACGGATTTTTTGCATAAATGTAAATTCATTAAAATCGAATTTATAAATTTTGTTATTATTATATTTAATAATAATTCCTCTTTTTGTAGGATTAAAATAACGTGTATTAATTGTATTGAAATCATCAAGCTCATCTTTTGTTAAATTGACTTTTTCTGGTAATTTTATATAGGGATTAACTGAGAATAAACCTAAATCAGTAGCGTCATTCGTAACATGTGTTACATTATTGACATTTCCTAAATAAACTAATTCATTTTGTGTATGTTTAACAACCATTAAATTTTCCAGATGTAATAATACAAATATATATGTACAATTCTTGTCTAATGCTGATAAATCCATATTGTTATGACTAAATACTTCCCAAAACATATCATTAAATGTTTTTGTATTTGACCAAAAACTAAACTTGGCATCAATGCATTTTTTTGTAGCAGTTACCCACATATTATTATAATTGTACAAACGAATAATTGTACCATCTTCACAATATTCAGCTGAAACAAAGTCATTTTTATCTTTTGGTGTTTCTTCAAAATCATGTTGACACGCAGCTATAATATTATTTGTATTTTTTTCCAAAATTAATCCACTACATTCCTTTTGTATATCTGTTTCTGTTTTTCTGTTGAATAATAAATATAAATTATCATACGTGTTATCGTCAGTTTTTAATTCACGCATCTTGATGTATTTCAAATACAACTCATTCTTTAAAGAATCATTGAATTCTTTACCATCCAAAAATGTAAGAATATTATTAAACATAATTTGTTTGTATGTATACACCCTAGTTATAATTAGTATTTTTGTTTTTAAATTCAATTTTATTTAAGATAAACTATAATTACCAAAATCAATATATAAATTATTGATTTTGCAATTAATAAATTTCAAGCAATTCATTAAAAATTACTTTTGTATTCTTTATTGATTTTATAAAGTGTTTGTATAGCATGTGTTATACCATTAAATTCGTTGTTTGTAAATGGTAATATTTCTGAAATTATTAAAGATGTTCCTAATAAAAATGAACTGTAACGTGTGTAATTTTTGTATGGCGATTCTGTATTCGTTGTCTTTGGTAATTCTGTTATTTTAACATTTAATAATGTTGGGAATTTAGAATTTCTTAATTTTGTTAGATTATTAATTCTCATGTGAATTCTTTATAAAACTCCTTGATATTAATTTTTAATAAAATCTTCAATAGTATTTGACAATTGTATATTGTTATTCTCTATTTTTGAGATTCTATATTTTGCATCTTCAACCTTTTTGTCATCTAATTCAATTACCTTTGAAAAGTTGTTAAATACTCTGTTATTAACTTGTTTTATATTTACCAAATCAACTTCTGCTATAAAGTCACGTGATATATACATTGGATATTCAATCATTTTGTATGATTTATTTTCTGTAGATAATTTTCTAAATTCTTCAATTGAGAGTAGACCACCAAATTCTTTTAAAGTATATTTTGAAGGTGCTTCTTTAAAGTTAATTCCAAAAACACCAGTTAATTTTTTATATAGATAATTAATTAAATATTTCTTAGGAATTATTCCGGTTGTATTGTTTGAATATGATAACATACATGAAAAACTACAAAAAACACCTCTTACACTGAATTTTTTAATTTTATGATTGTAATAAACAGGCATACCTAGTGGAACTGTGTCAAAATTGTGACAACACCACCAACATTTAACATTCGTTTTTTCCACCCAATTATCAAATTGGTTTAAAATTTTAAAAAACCCTTTTTTTATATTATCTTTTTGTATGGTAATTTGATTATCGTATTCTGACGTTTTTGAATTTTGTGATTTTGTGTTACAAGATAATGTATCATCAAATGATACTGTGTTTGATTTGGTCATAACATGATTACTTAAATTAAAATTATTATCAAAATTTATTTCATTTACATTGTTATCAATATCATTTAATTCTAATTTTGTATCATCAAATTGTGATTTTGTATCAAATGAATCATATGTAAAAGTTGTATTATCATTTGATTCTTTAATATCTAAAAACAAAATACTGTTTTCATTGTCGACAATATTTGTTTTCAAAGGAATTTGTTTTCTAATAGAACTACTGAAATACTTTAATGCAGCTTTTCTTCCACGCTTTTTTTTAATTTTAACTTCCTCTTCAACAACTTCCTTTTTTTTTCTACCACGTTTTTTCTTCTCATCTTCTTGTCCTACAATCGGATTTGTATTAACTGTCTCGATTGTTGCATTAGCATTAGCATTAGCAACATCTGTTTTTATTATTTGTAAATTCTTCTTTGGTCTTCCTTTTTTACGCTTTTCGTTCAAGTTAATTTCCATTTTCAATGTAGTGTAGTTAAGATCTAAATAAGAGTATTTAAGAGTATTTAATTTAACATAATATTCAATTTTATTTTGTTTAGTTTTTATATACTAATTACGTTATGGAAACACATGATGATAAAAGTCATGCTGATTTAAGAAATGAAATATTAGACATTATGCAAAAATTAAATACCTCTCTCGAAACTGACGGAAATGAAATACATAAAATAATAGATAATTTAAACACACCTACACAATCAGGTGGTTACAGAACTAAACGTTCAGCTAAACCTAAAGGTTCCTCAAAGAAATCTGCTAAAAAGTCTGCAAAGAAGTCATCAAAGAAATCTGCAAAGAAGTCATCAAAGAAATCTGCAAAGAAGTCAGCAAAGAAGTCAGCAAAGAAATCTGCTAAACCTAAAGGTTCATCAAAGAAATCAGCAAAGAAGTCAGCAAAGAAGTCATCAAAGAAGTCATCAAAGAAGTCATCTAAACCTAAAGGTTCATCAAAGAAATCAGCAAAGAAGTCATCAAAGAAATCTGCTAAACCTAAAGGTTCATCAAAGAAATCAGCAAAGAAGTCATCAAAGAAATCAGCAAAGAAGTCAGCAAAGAAGTCAGCAAAGAAGTCAACAAAGAAGTCATTAAAGAAGTCATCAAAGAAGTCTGCTAAGAAGTCAGCAAAGAAGTCTGCTAAACCTAAAGGTTCTGCTAAGAAGTCTGCTAAACGTTCAAGTAAACGTTCTGGTAAGCATTTACTTAAAAAATCAAATAAGACTGACAGTGACAGTGAGAATGATAGTATAGTTATTAAATACAAACATATGATTTAATTTTTATGTGTTAGTTTGTATTTTTCACCAGCACTTGTGTGTTTTTTTTGCATATCTTTTAAATTTTCATATACAATGTTTCCATATTCATCAGAATAATATACTTTACGAATATCAAATTTACGTAAAGTGTCTATACAGTTATTACATGGTCTTGAGATTTTTAAATTTATTTTATCAGATTTTGAATAAGCACCAATTCTAATAATAATAATATCCATTCCCTTGATACCTTTGATATATTTTTTATTAAATGTTAATAATGCATCAATTTCGGCATGTACAGTACTGTATTTTGCATTGGAACAATATTTATTAAATCCTATATTGTATATCTCATCACCTTTAATTAAAGCCGCGCTGTGACGTTGGTTAACAGCTGAATTTTTTGCAATTTTTATCAATATATTGATTATATTTTTTATTTTATGAACTGATACAGTTTTTGGAGGAGTTCCTTCACTACAATCTGACAAGGACTCTGTGTTATTTTGCAATGATAATGGCATGTGAACCAATGTAATAAATGTATTCGGTATTGCAATTTCTTATTATGTAAATTTAAAAAATTTCATTTTATATTACGTACTTAATTACTATGAATTTCCTTTAAAACACAATTAAAACCATATTTGTTAAATGATTTCCAAATGTTTTTGACTTCTATTATAATCTTTTTTAATTCATAGTTATTCAAATTTTTTATGTTATCAGAATTAATTGCAATTCTTTGATTTTTATCATAAAAGTCAAATGTATATCTGTAATGTGTTTTTTTATAAGGAGACCAAGGTATTGGTAATGTACATCGTATATATTGTGTACATAATGGATTCATAACTGTGTCTTCATCTAATACAACAGAATTTTTGAATCTTTCTATTATGTTATTTGAAAATTCCTTTAACATAACTTCATCTTGTGGATCATACTTGAACACTATGTATTTAGAATTTATCTCTATTATTTTTGGATTATGTAACTTAATTTCAATACTAGGATTTAAAAAGAAGTTTTCATTTGACAAAATAATATTATTATTTGTATTTGATTGTTTTTTCCGTGTAAATCTCAAGGAATTACACTTGTCAATGACCGTGTTTTCTGCTTCCATTACTTTTAATTAAAATAATTAATTTAATTAAAAATAATAACCGCTTCGGATCTTTTCATCTGAACTCATTTGATTCTCTAACGTCGTATCTACATATAGGACAATTTGTTTTTTCATAACATAACCATTTATAAATACATTCCTTGTGAAAGTTATGTTTACATTTTAAAAACACTTTATTCTCACCTTTTTTAAAACCATCTAAGCAAATATGACATTCACCTTTTGATAAACAAGGTGTTTCTTCTTCTAAATTTGTGTTACAATTACATTCACTTTCACAGTCAGTTGTTATTGTGCAATTTTTTAATTTATTAAATTGTTCTTCTGATAAAGTAATTTTCACATTATCTAAATTATTCAACGATTCGTATGTATCATATTCGTCTGTTGTAATAATCCTAGTAAGAATATTCATACTTTCCAATACATTGGATCTTACTCTTATTGAATACATAGAATTAGAATTAGAATTTAAATGTCTATTCATTGATGCATATTCTAAAGAAGTTCTTAATCTCATTATCGAATTTATTAAACGTTCATTTATTTGATATTCATCTTCGTACTCATTTTCGTATTCATTCCTACTTATTCTACTCATGTTAATATTACACTAATTTATATACAAAAATAAAATAAATACAATGTTTGATAAAATTAAATTAAAAAATTAAATTGGTATAGTAAAATGAATGAAACTAAGTTGATATTAAAGAAACTACTTTTAAAATATGATTATTTAGAATCTTATTTAGAAGAAGTGAACTTTAAATACGCTAAATATAATACACAGTTTCTAAAAGAATATTACGAATTAAACCCACCACCAAAAAAACCAGAATCACCACCTAAAGAAGATGAAAATCCAGAAGAACTTAAAGAAGAAGTTGAAGGGGAATCAGAAGAACCTAAACAAGAAGATGAAGGGGAACCTAAAGAATCTGAAGAAGAATCCAAACATGAAGGTGATGATGATATAGAATGTGATGGTGAAATGAATGAAGAAAATGAATTATTACGGGAAGCACTTAATAAATTGTATAAGAAATTATCATTGAAAACACATCCTGATAAACATGGTGGAAATAATGAAAAATTCATAGAAGTTTTAAATGCTTATAAATCAAAAAACATTTTAAAATTAATACGATTGGCAAAGGAATTTAATATAGATTATGTACTATCAGATGATATTATTACATATATTGAAGAAGATATTACAAAAATAGAATCAAAAATTCATGAATTACAACATCATGTATGTTGGTTATGGTGTAATGCAGATGAAGACACTAAGAAATCGT
>Ga0208554_1000083_pt1 | contig 15928 bp, 12 predicted proteins | sample Colrivmet1371B02_FD_187628 | JGI IMG/M metagenome (GOLD analysis project Ga0208554, IMG submission 187628) | Estuarine microbial communities from the Columbia River estuary - metaG 1371B-02 (SPAdes) (version 2) | ecosystem: Environmental > Aquatic > Marine > Intertidal zone > Estuary | place...
ATTTGTAGCAACCAAATTACCAGATGATGCATTTATATTATAAAGAAATGTTTTAGACATATGTATACTATTACTCCATAAAAAAATATTTGTAAATTAAAAAAAATAACATTTCTTTTAATTTTTATTTAAATGTTATTTAAAGTTTTAGTTAATAATTATATTAATGGGTGTAATTGATGAATACTTCCAAATATATACTGAAAAAGTTAAAGAATATGGTGAAAACACTGTTTTGCTCTTTCAGATGGGTTCATTCTTTGAAGTGTATGAAGTAGAAGAAAAAATAGGAAATGCTAAAAAGATATCAAAAATTTTAGAATTAAATATGGCAAACAAGTGCGGTGATATTACTAAAAGTTCAAAAACACAGCCAAATTTTATAGGTTTTACTATAAGTGTATTAGATAAATATCTTTCAATTTTATTAAGAAATGGATACACGGTTGTTATGGTAGAACAATTAGAATCAAGTTCTGAAAAAAAAGGAAAGCTAGTTAAACGCGGTATAACAAAAATATATTCACCTTCATTACAACCAACTGATTACACTGTTGAAAATGAATTTTCATCAAATTTAGTATCAATCCTTTTCCATATAGATGAACCTAAAGCTAAATCAAACAAGAAAAATGCTCCGTTTATTCAAATAATGAATGTATCAGTATGCTGCATTAATAACAATAATAATACAATAGAAATAATAGAAAATGAATTTTCATTTTTACCAAATGATATATACACATTAAATTTAGCATTGGAAAATATATCTAGAATACTTTATAGATGCAATCCAAAAGAGTTATTAATTTCTGGAGAGAATATAAACATTATAAATTATTTTAATGAAAATTATGAAAATGTAAGAGTTCTTAGTGATCCAAATGTAAATTATGATTTAAATTATAAAAACAAATATTTAAGACAAGTTTGGGAAAATGTACAATTTGGTTTAATTGAACCGAATGAATATTTTAATTTAAAAGAACTTTCATTAACAAATTTGGTATATATTCTTAAATTTATTGAAAAACATGACCATACTTATATTAAAAATTTAAGTATACCAAAAGTATCTAATGAAAATAATAATTTAATTTTAGAATTAAATACAATCTATCAATTAAACATTGTAAATGGTAGCTCCAAAGGTGGTTCCAAAAGTAGCTTGTTTGATATTATAGATTATACAAAAACTGCTATTGGTAAAAGACATTTGAGAAATATATTATGCAAACCATTTAAAGATCCAAAGATTATCAATAATAGATATACTATAACTGAACATCTTGGTTTAGTTGACAATTTAGATCCAATTTTAGATAATATAAATGATATAGAAAAATTACATAGAAAAATGGGTATAGCACAACTTCATCAAAGTGAATTTGTTAAATTAGATAATTCATATAAATATATATTAAAATTAGCAGACTCTACATTAAATGCAATAGACGGTGTAAATTTCAATTGGATAAAAAAATTAATGGAATTTGTAGAAAAATATAATAAAACATTTAATGTATCTAAAATGAAATTTTTTAATTTAAATTCTGGAAAAGATCAGTTGGAAAATTATTTTAATAAAGGGATTATCGAAGAACTAGATACAATTCAAGATAAAATTAATACATTAGAATTAAAGAGATCCTCACTTTGTTTGAGCTTTGATAATTTAATTAATCCTGAAAAGAAAAGTGACTTTATTAAATTGGTTTATACAGAATTAGAAGGGTATTCTTTTACTTGTACAAAAATTAGATACCAATTACTTTTAGAAAAATTGGGTAAAAATAAAGATAAAGATTTAAGTGTAGGAAGAGTAAGACAAACATCAAATGCTGTAAAATTTGTTCCAGAAGAGCTTGAAAAATTAAGCCACCAAATCATTAATTTTAGAGAACTACTTTCCACTAAAATTACTATAAATTATAAAAATACATTATTAGAATACTATCGTGAATACAATACATTATTCGACGAATTAAAGGAATTTATTGAAGTGATTGACGTATGTAATTCTAATTTAAAATGTTCAAAAAAATTTAATTACACCAAACCACTTTTGGAAGTTAAAGATGAAAGTTTTATTGAAATAAAAGGTATCAGGCACCCACTTATAGAATCTTTAGGTAAAGAATATATATCAAATGACATTAAATTAGACAATAATACAAATGGAATACTTTGTTACGGATTGAATAGTTCTGGCAAATCAACTTTACTTAGAGCTATCGGTATAGCTTTAGTAATGGCACAGGCTGGATTATTTACAGCTTCAAAAAGTTTTATATTCAGCCCATTCGACACTATAATTTCACAAGTTGATCTCACTGACGATATTTTTGCAGGTAAAAGTTCATTTATTTCAGAAATGATTGGATTAAAACGTATACTTCAATGTACTGGACCTAAAACACTTGTTTTAATGGATGAAGCAACCAAAGGAACTGAAACTAATAGTAGTACAGCACTAGTCAGTTCTATTATTCTAGAATTAATTAAAAAAGATACAAAGTTTTTCTTTACCACACACCTTCACCAAATTCCTCAAGTTAGAGATATAATTGATCTTGGTAAAAAATTAAAAATATGTCATTTATCAGTCAATATTAAAGGTAATAATATTATATATGAAAGGAAATTAAAAGAAGGTCCTGGGAGTACACTTTATGGTATCGAAGTGGCAAAAAGTTTATTAGAAAATAATGAATTAATCCAAAAAGCTTTTGAAATAAGAAACAACTTGATAAATAAAGATATTAAACCTATCAAGAAAAGTATTTACAATAAGAAAAAGATAGTGGAAAAATGCGAAATATGTTCTAGTACTAAACAACTCGAAACTCACCATATAAAGTTTCAATCTACAGCTAATGAAAAAGGGTTTTTAGATGATTCACGACATAAAAATCACTTGTCAAATTTATGTTCATTATGTAAAAAATGCCATGACGATGTTACATATAATAGAATGATTATACTTGGATACAAAGACAGTTTAGATGGACAATTTTTAGACTATACCTTTACCGAAGGTATCTTGAAATAATTTTTAAAAAAAATACTTTTTTAAAAAAGTATTTTTTTTCATTTGTAATTTTTTCTTTAAACCAAATTGCATTTTAGATTTTAATTAATATTAGAACAAACATGAATAGAAGTAATATCATTTTTACCAGTAGATTCTATCATTTCTACTACAACTACAGTATATTTTTTACTCAAGTAATCTGGTATAACTTTATATAAATTATTTTTTCGTATAATATAAGCTGGGTTAAATAAACGATCTAAAAGTCTAACTTCAATATTTTCTTTATCTATATAATAAAGTAAACAACATTTTATACCATATGTATCAATACAATATTTGTCAAAATTATTATTTTGATAATCGTAAATAGTACTAGGTAAATTTATACTGTATTTACCTACATTATTTACATAACTATAATCATACATAGTTTCCATAAGTCTATATATTATTATATTATTTTACTTTAAACATAAACATATTTTTTTAAATTAAAATAAAATTATTATCTCTTTTTTGATTAAAAAATTATTATCTCTTTTTTTGATTAAAAAATTATTATCTCTTTTTTTTATTAAAAAATTATTATCTCTTTTTTTGATTAAAAAATTATTATAATTATTTTTTTTATTTACTACTTGTATAATAAGATTTAAATGAACCAAATTAATACACAACTAGAATGATTGAAGCTCAAATTGATCAACCATTGTCAAACCCTTATATAATGGCGATTTTGAAAATTTCATTAGCATTATTTGCTGGTCAAATTGCCCCTAGACCACCGCAATATATTCAAGATATTTTCAAGAATACTTATGCTAAAATTGCTTTAATCTCATTAATTATTTATATTAGTGAAAAGGATTTACAATTAGCATTACTTATCTCTATTATTTTTGTATTAGGAAGTAACTATTTATCTGGAAGAGATATCTTGGAATCTTTTCAATCAATTGGTGGAAAGGAACTTGCTGATTATTCTTCTCAATATGAAGTTACTAATAAAATGACTTTATTAGAAAGCAAAAGTGATATTTTTCCAGGTTGTGAAAATATAACAATGAGTGATTTACAAAGAGTTTTTGATGGAGATGTTGAAAAATTCTCTAAAGCTGTAAACAAATCATTTAAAGAATTAATAGCTTCAGCAAAAAACAAACCATCACAAGATAAAATCATGGCCATTGGACGTTACGCAGGTTTATCAAACAATATGACTTTTGAAAATCCTGAAACTGCACCTTATTTAGCAACACTTTTGGTAAATTATGGATTCAATCTAAATGATTCTTGTCAACCACCTATTAATTAATTAATTACGCCTAAAGGTACCCTTTTTTTTATAAAAAAAATGAAAAAAACATTATTCTTATTTTTTTTAAATGTATACTGGTATTTGGTCTAGTAATCGTCAATACTATCCTGGAAATATAGTTTTTACAAATGTAAAAAATTATTTTATATGCACTAAAAAGCATATTTCTAGTAATTTAGTTTTTCCTACAAAAGAAGACATTTATTGGATACAAATCTCATCTACATTTTTAAATAATTTTAAACAATATAAAAATACAAAACCAAATCTTTACATTGATACAAATATTAAAGAAAATATTAAAGAAAATATTAAAGAAAATAATAATATAGATAAATTGCCAACTATATTTGAAGAAGATACTATTATTAAACGAAAAATAATAGATCAATTAGATGATTTATACAATTCACAAAAATATAAAAAACAAAAAATTGATGATTTAGATGATATTTATATAGTTAGTAGAATAAAAGACACCTTGCCGTCTACATTAGAAGAAGAAGAAAATATACCAATTTCTTATCAAGTAGATACCTTTTATGAAGGAAAATCATATCAAGATTTTGTTAAAGAAGAAAATGAAGAAGAAAATGTAGAAGAAAATGAAGAACAAAATGTAGAAGAAAATGAAGAACAAAATGAAGAACAAAATGTAATCAATAAAGAAAATACAAGATTTAAAAGAAAATTAGAATCATTGGAAAATGAAATAATAGAACACAAAAGAATGAAATTATATAATAATGAAGTAGATAATTTACGTGATAAAATTTTACTTATGAATATCGATATCAATACAAAAACATTTATATTAGATAAACATGACAACATTCAAAAAATGCATGGAAGTGATTTTACAAAAGGTATGTCTTGGTTAAAAACAGTTTGTGATATACCTTATGGAATTTACAAACCATTAAGTGTTACAAAGGATGATCATCCAAATATTATTAAAGACTATTTTAAAAACATTAAACTTATACTTGACGAATCTATACATGGATTAGAAGAAGTAAAACAAGAAATATTAGAATTTGTTGCAAGAAAAATAACAAATCCAGAATCAAAAGGACACGTTTTAGCACTTTATGGTGAAGCAGGTGTTGGAAAAACCAAGCTCATCAGAACATTAGGGAAAGCTTTAAATTTGCCATTTTATCAAATTAATTTTGGTGGATTAAATGATGTTTCTATTTTAACTGGACATAGTGAAACATATATTGGATCAAAGCCTGGAAAAATTGTAGAAGTTTTACAAAATGCTAATTGTATGAATCCTATTATGTATTTTGACGAATGTGATAAAATAAGTGAAAATAAAGCTGTTGAAATTTATGGAGTATTGACTCATATTTTAGATGAAGAACAAAATAGTCATTTTCAAGATAATTATCTTTCTAATATTAATCTAGATTTATCAAAAGCTTTTTTTGTTTTAGCATTTAATGATATTACTAAAATTGATAAAATTGTATGTGATAGATTAAAAATTATTTATATTGATCCACCTAAATTAGAAGATAAAATTACTATTTGTAGTGAAAAAATGATTCCTGAAATTTTAAAAACTGTTAAAATTAAAGATGATGTAAATATTATTATTGACAAAGAAGTTATAGAATACATTATCCTTTCTAAAACACAAAAAGAAGATGGAGTTAGACAGTTACGTAAAAATATAGAAAAAATTACAAATAGAATTAATTATGACATTCTAGTTCAAAATAGTGAATATTTTAAATACGAAAATGAAAAGGATATTATTATTACTAGAAGTTATGTAGATTTAGTTTTGGTGTCTAGCGACTCAAATAAAGACTATCTACAAATGTACATCTAAACTAAGCTTTTTAAGAAAAAGCTTTACCAAAAAACTACTTTTTTAAAAAAAGTAGTTATTCAATAAATTTCATAAATATAACAAACATTATTAAAATAAAACCAAAATACATATATCGTTCATTTTTTAATAAAATAACTTGTAAATATTCAATCCAATTTTCATTTTCTGGTTTTACAAATAAATCATCTAAAAATTCAACTGTACTTTTAGAAATATTTTTGTTTATATCATTTATAGAAAAATTATAAATGTCATTTTTATCATAAGCTCGTTGCATTATTTCATTTGCTCTTTTATCTATTACTTCAAATTCCCTTATTCTTTGCTCATTCGGTATAAATGGATTGGTTGTTAGATTACTACGCTCTCTTGCTAAAATATTTACAGGATTTGATACAATACCTGTATCAGCTAAAATATTATCAGTCGTCGGTAAAGGTATATAATTATTCTCTTCTCCAGAATCTTTTTGCTTTTTCTCTAATTCCATTTGTTTTCTTTCTAATTCTTTTTGTTTTTCTTCTAATTCTTTTTGTTTTTGCTCAAATGTATTTACTAATCTTAAAATAGACATATTAGATTGTGTTTCAATTTTCTGAGTAGGTTCTATTTTTTGTTTAGGTTCAGTTGGCTTTGTTGGTAAAGGTATCTTTGTAATTTCTTGAGCTTGCTGTTGCCGTAGTACTTGTTGTACTTGAGGTACTTGTTCCTGTTGCCGTAGTACTTGTTGTACTTGAGGTACTTGTTCCTTTTGTTGTGGTACTTGTTGTTGAGGTGCTTGTGCCTTTTGTTGTGGTACTTGTTGTTGAGGTGCTTGTGCCTTTTGTTGTGGTACTTGTTGTTGAGGTGCTTGTGCCTTTTGTTGTTTAGGTGCTTGTTGTACTTGAGGTACTTGTTGTTGAGGTGCTTGTGCCTTTTGTTGTGGTACTTGAGGTACTTGTTGTGCTTGAGGTACTTGTTGTGCTTGTTGTTTAGGTGCTTGAGGTACTTGAGGTGCTTGTTGTTTAGGTGCTTGTTGTACTTGAGGTGCTTGTGGTGCTTGTTGTTTAGGTGCTTGTACCTTTTGTTGTACTTGAGGTACTTGTGGCGCTTGTTGTTGAGGTACTTGTTCCTTTTGTGGTGCTTGTGTAAAATTTTCTTGTAAAAAGTCTTTGAAATCTGGTACTTTATCAAGAGGAATAACAGTATCTGGTATTATCCTTATATTTTGACCAGGAAATACATAGTTGCTATATTCTTTTACAAATGGTAAAACTTCACTATCCTCTTCATCATTATTTTTTATATCAAAAGGAAAATTACTACTTATGCTCATATATATATACAATGCAATTTAATTTTTTTAATTTAATTAATTACAACTTTTAAAAATCATTGTATTTTGACCAATTCGTTCTTAATTAATATATTATATATTTTGTATAATATATGCAATTTAAACAAAAATATCAATGGGGGCCTTATCTTTGGTCATTTATTCATACTATAACTATTTACAATGGAAGTAATTTATTAGAATATCATACTCATGTAAAAAATATACTTGAATCAATCTCGCATATAATTCCGTGCCCAACATGTGTAAATACTTATAAGGAATTTTTAATTACATTAAAAGATAAAGATTTATCTAAACATATGGTTTTGTTTTACTGGTCAGTTGATTTACATAATTTAGTTAACAGTAAATTAAATAAAACGCAATTATCTTATAGTGACGCATTATCTATATGGACAGAACTTTAATACATTTCTTCATGTACATCATCTAATATATCTTTGTTATCAATCTCTCCTTCTATCTTTACAGATTGTAATTCTGTATATTTATTTTCATCATATATTTCAGTCTTTTGATTAAAACTTCCAACATTTCCTCCGTTACTATTATTAAAGCTTCCGACATTTCCACCATTACTAAAACTAGATGACAACATTTCTTTTCCATTAGGTATTTCTTGTGGAAATGTATTATATTGTATATATTGATCATTTTGTATAAAACTTTGAAAAAACATTAATTTTTGAGAAAAATCTTTAATGATTGTGTTAATTTTGAGTAAGAGTATATCAATTTGAGAAACAATATTTGGATCATTTTGATATGTAAACTTTAAATTATCTACACCACATTTAGCATATTCCATTTCTTTTAACAAAAGTCCTATACATTCACAATTTTTTATATATTCATTGGTTTGATAATACATTTTGTGCATAAATTTGGAATTTGTAATATGATGTAAAATATCAATACATTCAGTTACAACGCTATTTATTTCAAAAACAGCTTGTTTTCTAGAATCATTTGTTATAAAACGCTTAACAGATTGATAAAATGCATCATTTTCTAATGAAATAATACCATCAAAACTACGTGCTATTCTGCCATTTTTCTGTATTTTACTTATTATTTTCAAGTTAATTAAAAGTTTATCAGGTATCATACTTTATTATTAGAAAATAAATTCCTTTTTAAACAATAACGAATATATTTTTAATTAAATTTTGTAAATTTCATTTGAATATCATTTAATATGTCATTTTGTAATACGGAACCTAAAGCTTTTTTAACTGCATCTTTATTCAATTCCTTACATATATCATTTACTGTATCAATATCATAATCATCATCCTTTTTATAATATTTTATATACTGTTTTAATTTAGTTTTTAAAATTTCTAAAATAGGATCTGTTAATAATTCACATGAATCTTTTAAATTTTTAACAACATTTATTAAATTACCATCAGAATCCTGTACTAATGAATTATACGTAGGTGGCTTCTTTTTAACGTATTTTACAGAATGATTTTGTGGTTGATTTTTATTACAAATAATGTCTTTTATATAATTACTAAGTAATAAATTTAATTTAGGATAATTGTATTCATCAACCAATTCTTTCATTTTACTCGGTTCTATATAAGCAGTATCTAGATTATTTATATGATTTACAATTTCTATACGCTCGATATGTATATTGTTTATATTGTTTATATTGTTTACAGTGCATTTTTCATTATATGTATTTATATTACTTTTAACATTATTCTTTGTTAACATATTATGGATATCTAATGCGTTCATTTTTTTAAAGGATTCGCATCTATTTTCTCTTAAATGTTTATTTAGATTATACTTTTGATTAAAAAAAGAATTACAAAAAACACATGTATTATCTATATTCTCTTTTTCTTTCATTCATATATATTATTATATTGTATTATTATATTTTTTTAAATAAAAATTATTAAATTATAATCTTGAAAAACTTTTTTAAAAAAATAAATAAAAAATATAAAAATGTAAAAATTTCTATAAATCTATATTAAAGTCTCTAAAAAAAAAAGTCTCCCCCCCCATTCCTGAAAAACATTCCAATCGTGTTTTTAGAATCTTTCAAAATATCATTTGAAAACTATATATTTTTTTAAATAAAAACAGTATATGGTCTAAATTTACAGGAATGATTTTTACCAATTTAAACCATACTTTAAAAAACTTTAGGAATGGAGAATTGTATAATATATACGGTTTCATTTTAATATACATTATACAACAGTTACAACAGTTTTATTCTTATCTTACATTATCGGTGGCGTCAAGTTGCTAATGGAACCATCGTTCCAAAAGAGGCGCATCGTATTTCGAACGAATACCTTGCCGTATATCGACAGCGTCGGTAAAGGTGCCGCTGTAAATTTTATTTTTATTAAATGTAAAATACAATGAACAAAGGTGAAATTATGGAATTTAGTAGACCAAGTTGGGATGAGTATTTTGTTTCAATTTCATTATTAACAAAAAGTAGGAGTAATTGTATTAAAAGAAAGGTAGGATGTCTTGTAGTAAAAGACAATAGAATTCTTTCTTTAGGTTACAATGGAACTCCTATAAATACAAAGAATTGTTATGAAGGAGGTTGTAAAAGATGCATGGATCAATTTAATAATAAAGAAAATAAGAATGGAAATTCTTCAGGAAAGGCTTTAGATTTATGCATGTGCTTACACGCTGAAGAAAATGCATTATTATTTGTTAATAAAACCGATTTAAAAGATTCTACAATGTATGTTACATTAATACCATGTATTAGCTGTGTTAAAAAAATTTTACAATGTAAAATTAAAAGAGTTGTATATATAGAAGATTATTCACCTGAAATTGATAGTCTAAGTAAAAATATATTAAAAGAAAATAATGTAATTCTTTTAAAATGGGAAAATGTGTAAAAAATTGAATAAAGAAGATCTCCTATTATATATATTATAAATGAATACTGTTTCTTTAACTTTAGATGTTAAGGTTAATAAAGATGTAAATACCTTTACCGACGCTGTCGATAGACGGCAAGGTACCTTTACCGACGCTGTCGATAGACGGCAAGGTAGACGACAAGGAACGAATTCTACCTTAGATCTTGGAGCAAAAAAATCTACATTACAAATGGTTGATATGTTGAAAAATGAAATAGAAATGATTGTAAAGCTAAATAAAACGCAAATTTCAAATGAAGAACGTAAGAAAAATACTAATTTAAAACAGCAAAAGATGGATCAATTAAAAAAATTAAACGAAGATTTGAAAATCATTTATAAAAATGAAAGATCTGAAATGACTAAAAACAATAGAATACTTGCTGTTCAAAAAGCAATGGATAGTTTAGATTTTAGAGCTGCAAAAAAAAAGAAAAATGATACAGAAGCTATAGATAAAGCTAAAAAAGCAAAAGAACAAAGAGAACTTGTAAGAAAAACATATATAGAATCCAAAGAGATTGAGAAAATATATCTAGAAAATGATTGTAAATTATTACCTGGTAATTTATTTTTACACGAATCTATTATAAAAAAATATGGTTTATGTCCATTTATTAAAGAAGAAACGCATTCTAAAGACACTAAAAGTATAAAAAGATTAGAATGGTTATCATCAACAGAAGACAATGGAGAATATTATTATAATTTATACAAAGATTTATATGAATATAAATCAATAAATCTTTTAAAAGATGAAAAACAAAAGTTGGAAGATCAAATTGATAATTTTATTACAAGCACACTTGTAGATTCTCAAAAAGAGATTTATAATGATAGTATTGCGTTTTTTAAAGAATACGTCGAATGTAGTATAAAATCAAAAAGAATAAAAGAACGATATAAAGGATTTGTTAATAATATGTCAATACTTTTTTCAGAAACATCTTTACCAATACATGAATATTTATCTATTAAATATAATATACAAATTGTAATTAATGACACTAATTCTAAAAACGAATTAGATAAAATGGTCAAAATGTTTAAAATATTATGTATAGAAGAATTTGATAATTTAGTACATGATTACGATGAAATAATAAAATCTATTCAAAATAATGAAAAGTTTATTAATAATACAAGGAACAATTTAAATAATAATTTATATTCTTATCTAACAAATCGTGAAGACTTTTTTAAAAAAATAGGGTTTACTGGAAATAAAAAAGAGATTAAAATATCTAGAGAAGGAAAATATTTTAAAAAATGGACACTTTTATCAAATGAAGAACGTTTAGAAAGATTTTATGAATATTCTGAATATTTTATAAAAAAAAATACAGATTCTCAAACTGACAAGGTTCAACATTTATATGATTTATTAAAAAATGCATTTTTAGAAAAAAAAATAGTATATCGTAATTACACATGGAATGTTACTTCTGGAATTATTGATAATATAAAAATTCTATTGTATAATAAAGATAAAAACGAGTTTGTTTTAAATAATATAAAAGAAAATCAAGAAAATCAAGGTACCTTACCGATTAACGTCGGAGACGGTAGAGGTACCTTACCGATTAACGTCGGAGACGGTAGAGGTACTACGAATTCAAACTCTATTGATAAAAAAAAGACTATTAAAAAAATTTCAACCAAGACAATTATAACAAAGCAAATTGAAAAGATAATTAATGAAGAATTACTTTACTTTATTATAAAAAAATTAAAAGGTACAGAAACTGAAGCTGATAAAGAAGAATTTATAGATCATATTAAAGAAAAAATAAGTGTTAAAAAAATTAACAAGAACGATAAAGAAATTATTTATAAAAAATATGATGAAATTTATATTATTATTAAAAATAATAAAAAATAAATTACGAGTTACGTTAAAAACAGTTTTTCAAACTATAATCTATTTGTAGATGGGAGCTATTCTTTTTTTATTATACAACATGTCTAAACCGCCTATTAATATAGAATATATAAATTCATTTATGAACATGAAATCAAGAGGTGAAGACGATACTCAATTTCTAATTGAAAACACACCTGTTATTAACAATATAAATACTCAACAAATAAGTTCCATTTTAAGTAAAAGAGAACTAAAGGAATATAAACAAATAACCTTTAACTACGGTTATCATAGAATGAGTATAAATGATATTTCAGAAGATGGATCTCAGCCATTTGAAGATCCTATTTTACATAAAATAAGTTCATATCCAGAATTACGTAATAGACCTAAAAGAAAATTATTATGTAATGGAGAAATTTATAATTACGGAGATCTCATTGAATCAGAAGGATTTACTGATAAAGATTTACAATCACAATCAGATTGTGAAATTATATTACCATTATATATTAAATATGCTGATAAAGAAAAAAATTCAGAAAAAGGTCTTGTAGAATCTTTAAAAAAAATAAACGGAGAATATTCTTTTGTTTTAACAGAAAATACTACAACATTTAATTTAAAAAACATTAATGCTTTTGTTGTAAGAGATCTTTTTGGAACACGACCATTATACATGGTAAAATACATTGCTAAAAACGAAAATTTATCTGAAATGTTTTATCTATTTACAACAGAATTAAAGGGTATTCCAAAAGAATTGTTAAAAAATCCAGATTATATAGTAACAGAAATACCACCAGGATGTTTTTGGTCTTATCAAAAAGCTATTAATTCAAGTTCACAAAACAGTATGCAAAAAAATATGCAAAAAAATATAAGTGACGAATTTACTACATATTATGATTTATCTTTTTATTCAGATTTATCAAATTGTATTTATAATAAACCTGATCCAAATACATTAAGTAGTATTTATAAAAATATAAATTTAATATTAAATAAAAGTGTAATTGAAAGGTTTAATTTATCTGATAAAAAAGTAGGTTTATTATTAAGTGGTGGTTTTGATAGCTGTATCATTCTTAGTATTTTAGTAAAATATTTAGTTGAATACGGTTATGATAATCCTTTATCAGTTTTTACGATAGGCGATTTAGATAATGATGATGTTATTAATGCAAAAAATCATGTTTTATATTTAGAAAAAACATACAATATTATAATACATCATCACATTGTAAGTTTATCAGATTACAATTTAATTTTACCTGAAATACCAAATATTATAAAAGGATTAGAAACATATGATCCTGTTACCATTAGAAAAAGTATACCTTTATATTATTTGTTAAAATACATTAAAGAAAAGACTGATATAAAAGTACTACTTTCAGGCGAGGGTTTAGATGAATGTTGTGGTTATGATGAATTATTTACATTAAACGATAAAGAATTTAGAGAAAAAAGCATAGAATTACTTTTTAATTTACATAAATACGATTTGTTACGATCAGATAAATTATCTGGGTTTTTTGGTTTAGAAATTAGATATCCATTTCTTTCAAAGGATTTTGTAGAATATATATTATCAATTCATCCTTCTTTACAACGACCACAAATGTCTGGTTATTCAAGAGATCCTATTGAAAAATATATTATACGTAAATCATTTGATAATGAAAAAATTCAAAAGGAGATATTATGGAATTCTAGAAAAGACATTTCTGAAAGTTTCAATACATTTACTGATTTTTTATCAACTTGTTTTAATCAACAAATTACAGATACAGAATTTTATAATTACATTCAAAATACTACCTTGCCGTCTAACGACGTCTTTGTTAAAGGTACAAGTGGAGTAATACCTAATTCTAAAGAAGATATGTATTATAAAAAAATATTTAATACACTATTTCCTAATATGGAAAATATCATCAGTAAATATTGGAATGTATTGTAATTTCGTTTAAAAGATCTTATTTTTTTATTGATTTTGTTTATATATATACATGGATAGATTAACTGATTTTTTAACTGTATTTTTTGTAAATAATAGTGTTAAAGAAGAACAAAAAACTCGCGTTAAAAAAAACAATAAAGTCATTAACTACGATAAAGACGCTGATATACTTCAAAATACAACTATAAGTAATGAAATACATGTTCCATTAAAAATAGAAAAAAAAAGCGATAAAGAGTCTATTAAAAAAGAAGAAGATTCTATTAAAAAAAAGGCGTCTATTAAAAAACAAAAAGATTCTATTAAAAAAGCGTCTGTTAAAAAAGCGTCTGTTAAAAAAGAGTCTGTTAAAAAACAAAAAGATTCTGTTAAAAAAGAAGAAGATTCTGTTAAAAAAGAAGATTCTGTTAAAAAACAAAAAGATTCTGTTAAAAAACAAAAAGATTCTGTTAAAAAAAAGGCGTCTGTTAAAAAACAAGAATATTCTGTTAAAAAAAAGGCGTCTGTTAAAAAACAAGAATATTCTGTTAAAAAACAAGAATATTCTGTTAAAAAAGCGTCTAGTGTCGATGGTTCATTTACACCATCACAAGAAGAAGGATCTAATTTATTTACAGAATCATCTTTTTCAGAAGACGGCAATGTCGACGATAGACGGCAAGGTACCTTTACCGACGACGTCGATAGACGGCAAGGTAGTATTTTTACAGATGAAGAAGAAAATAAACAAATTAGTTTACCAGTTAACGAATTTAAAACACAAGAAGACAAGGTATCTTTATCGTCTTTATCAAGATCTTCAAGCTATCATGAAAGTGAAAGTGAAAGTGAAAGTGAAAGTGAAAGTAAAGAAAAATTTGAATTAAAGAAATATATATTAAAACCTTCAGAATTTTACAAAAAGAATATTTTAATAGCGAATGATGATAGAAAAGATAATTCAGATATAATAAGTAATATTTTATATAAATTAAGTCTTTTAAAAGATATCAGTGATATTTATAGTAATCATATATATATATTTACAGCAAATGATAATAGAAAAATGTTTAAACAGATGTTATTAGATAATCCATATCTATATTTTACAGATTTTCATGTTAAGCAAAATATTGATAAAAAAATAATAAAAGAAAATGATAGAATTATTTGTATTATTGATACAGATATTTTAGATGACTTTGCAAAATTAAATGATTTCATTGATCCTAACATCCATCTTATTTTATTAACGTTAGATAATACTAAAATTATAGATCTTTATAATAAATTAGGAAGTAAACGTCTTCTTATTCATAAACAAAATAAATTAAAATCAATGCAAAAAAGATTCTTTAAATCTATTAATTATAAAGATATTACATTTGAAGATTATTATAATAAAATAAATGATGAAAATACAGATATTAAATATATAATATTAAAAGATGATGAATTGAGATACAATTGAAATTAAAATTAAATCATATCGGACCAAATTACCCTTTCTCCTATTTCTCCCATTTCTATATTACCTTTATTTTCGTCGGTAAAGGTACCTTCAAAAGTTGGTTTTATTTTTTTTTGAAATTGTAAATAAAGAACACCATTTACTAAATCGCATTTATTTTGATTAAAATAAAAACGTTCAACTAATT
>Ga0208554_1000085_pt1 | contig 15821 bp, 17 predicted proteins | sample Colrivmet1371B02_FD_187628 | JGI IMG/M metagenome (GOLD analysis project Ga0208554, IMG submission 187628) | Estuarine microbial communities from the Columbia River estuary - metaG 1371B-02 (SPAdes) (version 2) | ecosystem: Environmental > Aquatic > Marine > Intertidal zone > Estuary | place...
ATCCAACATATATCCAACATATATCCAAACATATCCACACAAAAAAAAAATAAAATAGTAATTAAAATCAACATATTATACAAGATTTAATAAAAAATGTGATCCAACATATTCACACCTGTTTTAGTATATCCATAACCAATTATCATCCACCTTTTTACATTGTTTATACCCAATATCCTTTAAAAATAACACTATGTCAAATGAAATGTTCTCATTTGTTAAACCTAATACAGATGACATCTCTTGTGTAATCTTCTTCCAATTATCTTCATAAAAAATCACTGGCTTATGCTTTTTTATCGTCTCTTTTGCACCGTAAATTGCTAAACTTTCAGCTCCTTCTACATCAATCTTTATAAGACTAACCCTTTCTGTAACATCGCCAAACATCGAATCAATTGATATCATATCTACAACTTCACCACCCTGACCTATATTTATCCCACCATAATTTCTTACGTGATTATCATCATATTTAATCTCGGAATTACGACCTTCTAAACTATCTATATGATTAAATGTACCCGATAATGTAATATCCTTTATACATTTATGACCAACCGCATTGTTATAAATACGAATCCTATCCAAGTAATCATTCGTTTTCATCGTATCCTTCTGCATCTTTGCCAAATATAACTGTGGTTCAAAACTACGCACCTTACAACTCTTGTCCATCGCTAATAATGCCAATGAAGTACTACCTATATTCGAACCAATATCAATAATCATACCACCATCTGTATACATTGATAACATTTTTACTATATTGTCTTCGTGATAACCCTTATTTAGTATTTCTAAACCAATAATATCGTTTTTCATCACATATATACCACCATATTCTGTATCAATTAATACAATGTTATTATCCATTATATATTACACTATATACAAATCATTTTCATTTTTTTATAAAACTACTCCATATACATTAAATTAAAAATCTAATTATATATATATTATACAATACATACATACATATGTTACCTAGATTGCCAACAGAATTACTAATGATCATATATGATTATTCTGATACTTCCACAAGAATCAAATTAAATACAGCATTCAAATGGTCTTATTATTTCAAAAACCCATTGTCTAAATTAGAAATTAAAAAAAAATTAGAATATAGAACACTTGTTAAATCAACAACGTTTTATAGAATGGCTAGTATTGGAGGTGCAACCATTATACTACCATATTAACAAACAATTATTTAAACAAACACTCTGTAAACATACTTTCACTTGAAACGTGAAACGTACATAATTGCATATCACCTATAAAAGAAGCTTTCATTTCTTCATCTAATAACTTGTAAAAATATCCTGCTGTATATAACCTTATTTCTTTACTATATTTGTCAAAAATATTTAACATATTACATGTCATCACATTACCATCTCCTGTTATATAAGAATCTTGATAATCCAATGATGATCCTATAGTTACCCAATCGTAATTTACAGGTTTATTATCAATCATCGACCCAGATGAACAATGATCTGATATTAACACTACTAACAATCTCTGTTTACACCCAGAATCAATCACTGCCTTATCAATTATATCAGTTATCTCATCATCAACTATATTACCATCTGGTAACTGATATATCTCATCTAAATTATCTTTCATTGTCTCTCCTTGTAATACAAAATTATTTTCATCACCATTTGTATCAAATACTTGATTACCATGACCATTCATATAAACATATACTACCGGTCTTGTAATATCTGTATTTATAGACATCGCCTTATATACATTACTATATAATATCTGTTTTACTGAAGCTACGTTCACCTGATCACCTATCAATGAGTCCACGTTTCCCATCTGTATACCAATAACATTCGTAAACTTATCAATAAACTTTGATGCCGTTAATTCTGATGTATTTGCACCCCAATAGTTTTTTGATACAACAAGTAAATACTTATTCATTAATTATAACCTATAAAATAATTCTATATAAAAAAAAGTTGTATCTAAATATCTAATGTCTATTATATTTAAAAAATACATTTTGTTCATTTATATATTTTTTTTTTCTTGTTGTATCTTATAAAAAAACATATATGGGCTGTGAAAGTATTATTAAACTTTTTTTTCACATGACAACAACTATCAAATTGTACCATTGGCAAACCACAAGCTTCGCTAGACATAAAGCCACTTGCGAATTGCACGGAGCACTTCAATCTTTAGTAGATGATTTCATAGAAGTATATATGGGTAGATATGAAAGACCTATTTTTGAAAATGGATTCAAACTTAACATTCAAGAATTGACCGATGTTTCAGCTGTAGAAACCATACAACAATATATCAATTTTCTTAAAAATGACCTTTCAAAAAATTTAGAATCCAGTGATACTGATTTACTCAATATACGAGATGAAATGTTGGCTAATTTGAATAAAACATTGTATTTATTCACCCTCAACTAACGTTTTTGTCTTTTGTCTTTTGTCTTTTGTCTTTTGTCTTTAATAATTTATTTTATTTGTCTATTATAAAATGAAATCTAATACTTATCCAAATCTTGATGAAACAGTAGTTGAAATAACAACACAATTTTTAATAAATTAGATACTAATAATACAGGAAACGTTTCTATACAACAAATTTTAAACGGTCTAGCATTGCAAAATAAACCGGCCACTACTAAATTACCACAGTGGTTTAGTTCATTCGTTTCTTTTTATAATTTAGATGAAACTTCGCAAATTACACAAGAAGATTACATTAATTATAAAATTAGATTCCCAGAATTATCAACCCCATTTGAATCTATTGATACAAATAATAATGGATATATTACTGTAAACCAAATCAGTTCACTTTATTCTGAAATTGTCCCTCTACAAATATCTAATAATGTAGTTTGGTTTGAAAATATTGTTTCCGTTGAAAATTTGACAAATGAAACCACATTAACCATTAATCAATTACTCGAATATGAAAATCAATACAATACAACTCATTCTTGGAATGTAGATTTGTTATAAAAATCCCCTAATCACCTAATCCCTTTATCACCTAATCCCTTTATCACCTAATCCCTTTATCACCTAATCCCTTTATCACCTAATTCCTTTATCCCTTTTTTAAACACTTTATTTAAAAATAAGATTCTTTTAGATTCCAAATGTCTCTTGATGCGTATACTTCTGATGTAGAAGGCTTATTAACAGATACAAATATTATATCTTACTTTTCCTCTAATAACAAAAATATTGTTCATTTTGTAAAAATGTACATTGAAGTAGATAAAATATTAGGATCAAGTAACACTGAATCAAATGTATTGTATAATAAATTAGACGAAATAAAATCTGCTTTAAATAACCACGGTAATCAGCTAACAAATCTTTCAACTAATGTTTCAACAGCAAATACTGTACTTCAATCTAAAATTGAAAATATTAAAGACATAACAAATAATGAATTGCGCAAAATGTTTTTAGATTTACAATCACAAATTAATAGAGGCAAGGATACATCAGAATTAAAATCCATATTTGATAACTTTCGTGATCGTATTGAAAATCTAAATAATCAAAAACTAAATGATATCGATCGTAAAAATTTAGAAATATTTTCCAATATTCAAACCACATTTGAAAAATCACTTGATTCACATCAAATTAGTAATAAAATTGTATCAATTGAAAGCACATTGTCAAGTATTAATGAAAACTTTTCTAATAATTCATCTAAAAAGGGACAAGTTGCCGAAACTGTTTTACTTAATGTTTTAACTGAAGCATTTCCCGATACAGAAATGTTGGATACATCACATCAAGCAAATTCAGGAGATATTCAAATGGTACGCGAAGATAAACCCACTATATTGATTGATTCTAAAAATTTTGGAAGTAAAACTGTACCGAAAAGAGATCTTGATAAATTTTACACTGATATACAGCAAAATAACTGCTCTGGTATATTATGCAATGCATTTGGTGGTATTGCAAATAAACAACACTTTGAAATAGATATCGTTGATAAAAATATACTAGTATTCATACATTCACATCAATTTGATGCAAATATGTTCCGTTTAGCCACAAATATTATTTATAATATGCATCAAGAATTACGAGATAAACAAACCGATAGTATTATACTCGACCAACGACTTTATCAAAATATTAAAATAGAATACAATTATTACATTCAAACGTTTAGACATCACCTTGATATTATAAAATCAAATGTAAATTCATTATCACAATTAAGCTTTACATTATTAGACAATTTCTTTAAAAGGAAAGCTACAAATGTAGAATTAAAACAATTTAGTTGTCATATCTGCTCTGCTCAATTATCCACCGAAAAAATTCTAAAAACACATCTCAAAAAACAACACCCTAATATTTTACCACCACCAAATAACACACCCTTAATAAGTTCTGCTATACCCACACCAAGAGGACGACCAAAGAAAAAACAAGAAACACAACAAGAAACACAACAAGTCAACCAAGATTATTGTAATAATGCACATTCAGATTCCAATTCCAATTCCAATTCCAATTCTAATTCAGATTCCAATTGTTAATTAAATTTGTTTATCAAAGAAATTTAATTTAAAGTATATAATTTAAAGTATATAATCAACGAATGAATCAAGAAGATTATATAACATATGTTATTAGTTTAAAATATCCAGAAACTGTATTAAATACATTATCTAAACATTCGCTAAACCCAATTCTATTTAACGGAATTAATGGTAAAACTTGTTCACAAGATACTATTAAAAAACATTGTACATCATTATATGCAAAATTTGGTCCCAAAAGTTCTATAGGATGTGCATTGTCCCACCTTAATGTATGGAAAACCTTCTTATCATCAGATAAAAAATACGCTATTGTTTTTGAAGACGACATTATACTAGATTCACTTGGTACAGATAATTTGTTATCAACTATAAAGCATTATGTGTCAAAAACACCAAATGAATTTGATATATTATATCTTGGATGCTTTGGAAGTGAAGACACCCCCAATTTCTTTACAATGTCAATGAAAACATTGGGGGTGTCCTCTGAATCTAAATATATTAATGGTTTTATTAAAAAACCAAAAGTTGCATTAGCTACACATGCTTACGTTATATCTAAAAACGGAGCTGAAAAACTCGTAAAACACATAGATGGTAATATACATAATCATATAGATTATTGTATACAAACTTTGTACAGTAGAGGTATTTTAAATAATTATGTAACCATACCTCGTTTAATTTATCAATCATCTACTGATACAACAGTATCAAATAATGCATCAAACTCTTATCCGATATTATTAAATAATATCTTGTCAAATTATTACGTAGATAAACATGTAAAAGCTAGTTATATAACTACGTTGTCTGTTTTTAGATTAGGAGACTTTAATATTACCATTTCTAGTATATTATTAGTCATCTCTATACTTACTTGTATAGCATTTAATATTGATTATCGGTATATATTTATATGGACTATTTTATTATCATTCCCTGATTTCTTTAAATATACACGGAATGAAATTGATTAACTTCTGAACCAGTAGATAAAGTATCAGTATATGAACTACTTGAACTCGAACTACTCGAACTTGAACTACTTGAACTACTTGAACTACTTGAACTACTTGAACTAGAACTACTATCTGTACTAGATGATCTAGATCTAGAACTACTAGAATCACTAGAGCTTGATCTACCTCTATTCTCCGAATTTATTTGAATTCTTATATTTGTATTAGGATTTACCTCTACATCATCATCTTGTAAATTTAAATTTGCGTCAATTACTTGTTGTACTTGCCCTTGTTGTTGTTGCGACATATATTCTCTTTGGAATAATATATACCAAGAAAAAAAAAATTCGCAAATAACGGGCTTTTAAAATAAAATAAAATACTTGTATAATTCGTTTAAACCGTGCTATTTTTAGAGTTTACGAGCAACATAGCTAGAACTAGAGCTAGTTGAACTAGAGGTACTAGATTTACTTGAACTATCTGATTTACTCGAACTATCCGATTTACTCGAATTATCCGATTTACTCGAACTATCCGATTCTATTTCTATTTCTATATTTGTATCAGGATTTACTTCTACATCATTGTTTTGCGATAAAAAATTTAAATCGATTACTTGATCGATTTGGCCTTGTTGTTGTTGTTGTGACATATTCTCTTTGGAATAATATACACCAAGAAAAAAAAAATACGCAAATAATGGTTTTTTTAAATAAAATAAAATACTCGAATAAATCGTTTAAAACATCGTTTTATTAAAAATCAAAATCAATATCGTCAATGTTAATTTCAAGATTTTCATCATCAATAAAATCCAATTCAATATCAATTTTGTCATCAATCTCTAATAGCTGTTCAGGTTCAGGTTGTTCAGGTTGTTCAAGTTGGTCAGGTTGTTCAAGTTGTTCAGGTTTTCCTCCATTAATATATTTTTTCAAAAAAAGTTGTTCTTTAGTATTTTCTTCAGTACCACCAAGATACCATTCGCAATCGTCAAAATTATCAAAACAACCTGTATCATTTTTCCAATTGTAAATAGAAAATACTTTGGCACCAACTACAAGTCTCCATTCATATTGAAATTCTGTTTCATCTTTAAAGAACATAGGTTGACCAAACATATTAATCAAATCCTTTGTATAACAATCAAGAGTGTCCAAATTAAAAGTTTCTGATGTATCAAAATTACCCACTGAAATTTTAAATGTTTGCTCTGGCTTTGCATTTTTTTGAGTTTCTTCTGGCTTTGCATTTTTTTGAGTATTTTTTGCATTTTTTGTAATTTTTGTATCTTTTGTATTTTTTTGAGTTTTTGTATTTTTTACTTTAGCTGTTCTGAATTCATTTGCCATAAATTTTACATCATTTACTTCTTGTTCACCTTTAGTAATAAAGTAGCCCTTTGACATTTCTCTAATATAGGATTCTAACTTATTACGACCAGGTTCTTCAAAATTAGTTAAAACGGAATCTTTCCATTCTAATTCGCTATTATCAACAATATCTTTGATTTTATAATCAGTTGTTGGCAACCAAGCGATAAACTTTACTAATTCTTTTTCAAACTTTTCACTAAGAATAATACCAGACATTTTTAAGTACTTTTCTTATATTCTCAAAAAAAATTCAATTTTTTATTTTTTTTACCTTTTATTATTTTACTAATATAATATAAGATATGGCACAATCCCAAAATATAAATTATTACTTAGGATCTGTGAAGGTAAAACATTTTATAGACACTAACAATGCTAGATTAACAAATGTAGGAAACCCAGTTGCTGACACAGATGCTGCAACTAAACAATACGTTGATACTAATGTTTTAACATCAGGTATCAATGCAGGAACTGGTATTAGTAGAGTTGGTAGTACATTTAATGTCAGTAATGATTTAACACACGTTACTGCTATAGGAAATGTTAATATAGGTTCTTGGTCTGCTAATACTATTAATGTTCCATATGGTGGTACTGGTAAATCAAATTTTACAGCAAACAAATTAGTTATGGGAGATGGAGCTAACCCACTTGTATCATTATCTGAATTGTCATTTGAATCAAACATTTTTAAATCAACTTGTCCAATTTATATTTCTAATACTACAAATTCTATTGGCCTTGGATCAGGTGGGAGTTTCACAACATTAGGTGGTGTTTCTGTAGCAGGTAAAGTTTTTATAGGAAACGATTTAGTTGTTTCAAACAATACATATATTCAAGGAGATATGACTGTCGGAAATGTTACTGTTAATGGATCTTCTAATTTTGGATCAGCTACCTTTTCAAATTCTACAGTAACAAATATAACTTGTTCTAATATATTAACAACTAATATTACATCAACTAATATTACATCAACTAATATTATATCAAATAATATCACCTCAAATAATATAATATCATCCAGTGTAACCAATACAAATTTATTAACTTCAAATATATCAACTACTACACTTATTAGTAATAACATAAATACAAATAATTTTATTACAACTAATATATCAGCATCTTCTTTTATTGTAACACCAAATATATTATCAACAAATACAACAACTTCAAATTTAGTTTTAACAAATTTAACAGGTTCTTCTGCCATCTTATCAAATTTAAATATATTATCATCAGTCACATCACCGTCAGTTGTATCATCTTCCATTTCATCCGTAAATATCAATTCTACAAATCTATCTGTATCATCTATTACCTCGAATAATTTAATTGTAAATACATCTACTATCCTTAATAACGTAACAAACTCAAATTTGTTTGTTAATAATATAACAGGATCAAATCTACTAATAACTAATATTTCTAATACAAATACCACAACTTCAAACCTCGTATCTACTTCTATCAATACTATTAACTTTACTTCAAGTAATGTAAGATCAACTAATGCTACAATATCAAACTTACTAACAACAAATATTACTACAAATAATTTAGCTAGTAACAATTTGATTTCAACAAATATATCTACCGGATTTTTAAGTGTATCTGGTACAAGTATCTTTACAACAATACAATCATCAAATATAAGTACCGGACAAATATATATAAGTAATATTGGTATTATCAATAATGCAAGTATCATTAATATAACATCATCAAACTTATTTAATACAAACAGTACTATATCTAATATTGTTAATGCAAACCTTACTACTTCAAATCTTTATGTAAACAATACAACAACTCTTGCAACCGTCGCTAGTATGAATTTGAGTACAGGTAATTTACATTCTGCAAAAACTGCATTTTTAAACAACCAAATTGTAAATACATCCACCATAGGAAACTTGACAGTTACAAATATATCTCTTTTAGGAACATTTAATAGTGATAACATTAGCACCAGTAATATATCCGTAAGTACAAATTTAATAGTACCATTTGTAAATAATACAACCCAAACAACAACTAATTTACTATCAACAAATGTTAAATCTACCAATATATCATCATCTAGTTTACAAATTTCTGGTATTTCTATTTTGGGAACAGTTAACAGTAATAATCTAAGTACAGGTACTTTATTTGTCGGGACAAGGAGCAACTTGACAAATGTAATCGCAACTAATGTCACAGTATCATCTATACAAAATACACATATAACAACATCAAATATTATTATAACAAACAACGCAAATATTAATAAAAAACTAACCATAGGATCTAATTTTTCATCTGCACCATCTACAACATCTGGTAATATTTTAAACGTAGCACCTTGCACATACACTGACACCACTACATCTGAATCCGGTGTTGTTCCATTTTGGACAACCAATTTTTTTGGTAGTACAACACTTTCAGCACAAAACAATATAACAATTGAAAAAACATGTAGTATATACTTACAAGGTGATCCCGTTTTAGGAGTAAACCAATCAAGAACTAATTCTGCAGCCTTGACAATTGGTTATGTAAATAATCAAACTGGTGGTAATATGACTGGTCAAATAATGTTGGAACGTAATGATGGAAATTGGTATGGATCTATATTCACAGAACAATCATCTAATCGCATCGTTATTGCAAATGCCAGTTTATCTGGAGGTGGTGGTATAGGTCTTTATACCTACACCGGTACAAAAATAAGTTTTGCTGATATCACTGGACCCTTAAACTTTACTCCTACCACATTTTTAGATTTTTCAAATACTACATCACAATTCTATTCAACATTAGATTCCACCAGTAAAAGTACAGGAAGTGTCGTTATCGACGGTGGTTTAGGTGTTGTTAAAACTATTACTTGCAATACAATTGTACCACAAACTATTGATGCTAGTATCACATCATTACAAGATGTTGACTCTAGTATTATACCGATAACTGGTCAATCTCTCGTATGGAATGGTTCTTTATGGTCTCCTTTTACAATAACTGGCGGAGGTGGTGCAAGTACTGGTCCAATTTCTATAGAAGTTTATCCTATGGAGTTAGTTATGCCCGTTATGGATTCTAATGGACCTGTATCAGGAACAGACGGTGATTATTATGTAACATCTAGTTCTGAAAATAATAGTACATATGCTGCTTATAAATGTTTAAGTAGCATTACAAATCCATCTGATTGGGCAACAAATGGAGAAAATACTAATTTTTGGATAACTGTACAATTACCAACTTTGCAAAATGTAAGATATATCGTATTAGAAGGACGTCTTAACAACGAAGATCCAAATTACATTACAGTACAAGGCAGTAATGATAATTCTACATTTACAGATATCATTGGAAACGAATATTTTACCGCACTAAATTACGACGGATATTTTGCAGCTAGAATCCCAGAATCTAGTATTTCATATACTTATTATAAATTTCTTTTTGCAAATGGTTCAGGACCTAATCCTGGTATAAATATGCTTAGATTATTTAAATATGACAATTCCACTTATACAGAAGGTATAATGGATAATTCATCATTAGAAGGTAATGGTATATTTAATTCAGCAATTGTTAATGGAAGATGGCCTATGGCATTTGAATTAACAGACTCTGGAGTTGTAAATATAAGAGCTCAATTTACATGTTATACAACACTATCATATGTTTATAGAAAATTCGCAATGTATATAGATGGAGCACCATTTAGTAATTCTGGATCAGCTTTTATTAAACAAATGATTCATCAAAATCTTCATATGGCAACACAAACATTAGAATGGACTGGTAACCTAACAGCTGGAGTACACACATTATCATTTTTCGTAGATGGTGGAACCGGTATTGTGTTTGATACAAATGACACAATACAAGTTAACGTAATTAAATATTAAAAACAAATAAAACAAGTATTGCTAAAAAAACATTTTATTATAAATCACAACATTCGTAACCTTCATCTTCATATCCACAATCAAACCCATATCCACAATCAAATCCATATCCTGTATCGTAGTCTTCTCTTTCATCGTATCTTTCATCGATTTCTGTGCCAATTTCATCGTATCTTTCATCGTATCTATTATCAATTTCTGTGTCAATTTCTGTGTCAATTTCATCAATTTCTGTGTCAATTTCATCAATTTCTGTGTCAATTTCCGTGTCAATTTCTGTGTCAATTTCCGTGTCAATTTCATCAATTTCTGTGTCAGTTTCATTGTATGTATCATCATCAATTTCTTTGAAAATTTCAAGATTTTCAAATTTGTTTTTACAATTTTCAGAATGATCAAGAAATAATACACCAGAATCATCTGCAAGAACATTGTCACAACTACAATAATTATCTCCTGTATTTTCATGTTCCTCGTCGTCATCACTCGTTTCAGGAATTTTTACTACAGCGTATACATGTTTTTCATAACCTGTCCCTTCTGTAAATTCAATAATACAGTTATCTAATAACATCTTTTTAATAATTACGTGATCCATTATAATAGAATATTTGTCACAAGCATATTTTTTAGCACTATTTATAGCCTTTGATAAACTCGAAAAAGTTTTCAAAATCTCAACAGATTGATTTGTGCGATAATTAAAATAACAAACAACAGCGTACATTACAAGCTTTTATTTTATTATAAAACTCAAAAAAAATTCAATTTTTTATCACAATTTATTCAATTTATTCAATTTATTCAATTTATCACAAATTATCACAAATTATCACAAATTATCACAATTTATTCAATATATCACGATTAATGATTAAATGTGTCTTGATATCTTGTAAAGCATCGTTTACAATAGGAATTGTGCTAGAAAATGTTTTTGTCTCAATTGGAATTTTATAATATCTATTATAACATTCGATTGCATCACATAATACTTTTAAAAATTCAGATACCAAAACATTATCATTACGATTACATCCAACATACCATTTTTTTGTACCTAACAAATTGTTATTATTATTCCAATCATATATAGAAAAAACAGCATCAGAATCAACGTGACAAAATTTCCACTCGTATTTACATTTACCAGATTTATATACACACGGTAATTCTTTAAAAATACTCCAAAGTTGATAAAAATTTAAGTTAACCTTTGCTACAAAATAACTATGATTTGTATCTACACCGTTATCCAAGAAAAATTTTTGAGTTTGAGTTTGTATATTCTCAATCGACATTTTTTCCAATTTAGAAAAAACATAACCCAAATCGTCATTTGTATTGTCAATATCCATATCCATATCCGTTGTATTTTAACGAATTTAAATTCTATTCAATTTTTAACAACAATCTGTTTCTGATAATCTTGTAATTAAACTGTCTTTAAATAAATGTATAATATCACGTTTACAAGTATTGCTTGCTATATGCCAAAAAATATCGTGTATATCATAAAATTCATTGTTGTCATTTAGATAATCGTATAAACTAAACTTGTATTTTTTACCACGTGTTTTAAATTCAAAACGATATTCATAACGAAAACTATCTTTGTTAGTTCCAGTCTTTAAAAAATCACCAAATGCGCTTTGTAATTGATGTGTTGTTATTGTATCCAATGAATCTATAAAATATGTATCGTTTGTATCTATTTCATGATTTATCTTTAAATTCTCCCTTTTAGAATTACTATTTAAAGATTTGTATTTTTTATAATGTAAATAAATCATTTCAGTCACATCCAAGTTTAATCTACTACCAAAGCCTCCAATTTTATCTTTTATATCAATGTTATAAAATCTAAACTTTGAAAACACTGTTTTTGTTAAACCAATCATATTGTCATCAGTCAATTTTTCTATATCATTTGCAATGTCTCGCTTTAAAATAACAATATCGTCAATCGTATTTGCTTCATCCAATTCTGCTAATTCGTGAAATACAAAATATTTTTCAACCAAATATTGCAAATAACTATCAATTTCTTCAATCACACCAACCATTCTAATAAATATCAATTTTATAAATAAATTCATTTTATTTATAAATTTTATACAATTCTTATCCGCTCCTCCGTGCAACTGTGTAACCGACTTTATTCTATTTTCATTTCTCTTTTTTTAGCCCTTTCATTTGTACGTTTTATTGTAACATACATGCACATTACACCAAAATACAATATCCAAATACTAGATACAACAATTATATACAAAAAATCGCTAAAATCACCATTTATCCCTCTCAAAATATTTGAAACTAAACCACCAGCCAAAATTAAATTCCACAAAATAGGAACTACTATATCAAATGATACATTCGTATTTAACACTTTTCTTGATGAAGTCCCCCACGAATTATCATTTATATTTAACATCGCATATATCTTTGCCGGAAATACTATCGTTATATACACAAACACATATAAAAAATAAAACATATTCTCCATTTTTTTACCAAATATACTTCCATATATCGACTTTAATAAACCTATTAAAAACAAAACAATAGTGTAAAATCCCAACTCAAATACCGTCCCCCTGTATAATATATACAAAAGATAACTCATAACTATATACGGAAACACCAATACATATACCAAATCAACTGTCATCGTTAAACTGTGTTTGTCTAAATTACCAGCACTCCAAAACATTTCCCTAAATGCAGATTTACTCCACCTAGTCTGCTGTTTAAAAAAACGATACAAATTACTAGGAGTCTCCGTCTCTGCATATGCATTTGATGAATATATAACCTTTTTTTTTAAACCCAAAATCTTGTTTGTCAAATGTCTATCATCACCATATGTACATAATTTACCAAGAAACACCTGTTTACTCCAATCTTCTATTACCATTTCTAAATAATCTAAATTATACATACCTATCGGACCAGATACACACATTACACCACCCGTAAATGACTGATATGCTCTTTCTAAATTAAAAGCATACCAATACCTAATTGAACTTAAAAACGACACCACAGAATCATATTTATTATAAATCCCTAAATTACCAGCTACAGCACCTATTCTTGTATCTTTAAAATATTCACACATTTCTACTATACAATCAGGATTTATCACTGTATCACTATCTGTACAAAATATACTACCTATATCTCTATTATACAATACATTTTCTAATAATGTAATTTTAAATCCTGTCATCATCGCACACCTTTTTCCACCATGTTTTTGAGCAATACATATTATATCGTTTTCTTTTATTGTCTCCATATGATTTATTGTCAAATAATCATCCGTATTTGCATTTTCCGGTAAATTTATATGAATACATTTATTACCAGCAAATGTAGTATAAAATAAATCTACCATATATTCATCTTCTGTATCATTCCCATCTATAATTATATACACCTTATTTAAATTAACCACATTCAAAAAAGCTGTTTTTATAGATTCTAAACACATTTTATAATACACCGGGTTTTCTCTATATCCAACTACCATTATGTTCACCTTTTTTAAAAGCAAACCACTTCTTTTATCAATTTTCCATGTATTAAATCTATTATTAATAACTGCTAATATAAATTGTAACAACATATATGCAAACAAGTAAAACCCATACACACTAATATTATAACGTTTAAAAAAAAACACATTCCATCCAAAAATATACTGTAAAATTATCGGAACAACTAATAATAATACCAGTATTATTATCCAAATATGATTAATATTAACCTGCATAATTTTTAATATTAGTTTATTTTTAAATCAATTTATTTTAGACTTTACTTAATATATAATCAAGAATTACCGGCACATTTTTTTTATCTGATTTAAATGATTTGTACTCTATACCAAATTCATCCAATAAATCTAATAACTGACTTGATATCACTTTCGATTGCTCTTCATTATGAATTCTCCCTTCTATTTCATATGGAAATTCTTCATTTCTTTCCAAAAATATATATACATTATCAAACTCTGACATCTTTGACAATATCATCGCCTCTGTCTTTTCAACATTACACACATTTTCCGGATGGTCTCTATTATAAAATAACCCTAATAACAAAGGTGAATCTAAACAAATATAATTCACTTTTCCATTCACAGATTTTATCATACGATATTGCTCCAAAGATACATTGTACTGATTCGCTAAATCATCTAAACGATCTTGCCATACCAATGTCTTTGCATACTCTTGAACATACTCTGCTTTATAATGTCTCATTTTTAACTCTGAAAAAATTAAAGCCGCCATCAAACTCTTCCCCGTAGATGGAGATGCAACAAAATTAATAACCTTTGTCTTCATTTATACCTTTATTTATACCTTATTTATACCTTTATTTATACCTTTATTTTTTATTACAAAATTCATTTTTTCTTTAAACAAATAACAACAACAATAACAACAACAATAACAACAACAACAACTTAGTTAAATTTAACTATAATTTAAATTTACCTTTATTTACAAAACAGAAAATCCAATTTTTATTGTTCCTGTAAGAGGATTGATCCAATCAACGTTTCTCAAAACGACTGAAAAAGATCCATCAGCAACGGATCCAACACGGATATTTGGTACACCTGCACCACCAAAATTGACAATGTTACTAAGAACAATTGAATCTGATCTAACATGTACATTATTAACAGTAAAAGCTGCACTACCCAATGTTGTTAATAATCCACCAGAAGTATTAAAAGTAGTTATAAAGCCACATGGAGAATCTAAAGTAACATCTGTGGTCAAACTAGTACCTTGTGTAATAGAAGATTTACTTGTTAATCGAATTGAATTTAAATTAGAGGGACCTTTAACTGTAAGAGCACCCAGTGTATAACTAATATTTCCTGATTCTGCCATTTGTTTATATATATACAATAAAAAAATTAAAACAAATAAACAAAATTAAAACAAATAAACAA
>Ga0208554_1000090_pt1 | contig 15481 bp, 13 predicted proteins | sample Colrivmet1371B02_FD_187628 | JGI IMG/M metagenome (GOLD analysis project Ga0208554, IMG submission 187628) | Estuarine microbial communities from the Columbia River estuary - metaG 1371B-02 (SPAdes) (version 2) | ecosystem: Environmental > Aquatic > Marine > Intertidal zone > Estuary | place...
CCTAAACCATCTCCACCTAAACCTGCAGGTCCTAAGCCTGCTCCTACAAAGCCAGGTGAAAAAGCTGCTCCTAAACCTACAGGTCCTAAACCTGCTCCTACAAAGCCAGGTGAAAAAGCTGCTCCTAAACCATTTCCTACAAAACCTTCTATGAAAGAAATGTTGTCAGAAATTCAATCTATACCACCAGAAACTATATCAGAAGCTATTCGAGAAGTACCTTTACAGACGATGTCGACAGGAATTACTACATCAGAAGCTATTCGAGAAGTACCTTTACCGACGACGTCGACCGGAATTACTACATCAGATGCATTAGCAGCAGTTACAGCAACTGCAGCTATTGCTACACTTGCAACTGTTACTAGTGAACCAACCGTATCAACCGTATCAACCGTACCAACCGTATCAACCGTACCAACCGTATCAACCATACCAACAGTATCAACTGTACCAACTGTATCAACTGTACCAACTGTATCAACTGTACCAACAGTATCAACGGAACCAACAGTATCAACTGTACCAACAGTATCAACGGAACCAACAGTATCAACTGTATCAACAGTACCAAGTGAATTAACATTACCAACTGAATTAACATTACCAACAGAACCAACGGAACCAACTGAATTAACATTACCAACTATAACAACAACGGAATCAACGGAACCAACTGAATTAACATTACCAACTATAACAACAACAGAATCAACGGTAATAATTGAACCAACTATAACAACCGAACAAACGACTATTCCAAGTGAAAAAACAACAACTATATCAACTATTCCAAGTGTTCCAAGTGTTCCAATTATTCCAAGCGAACAAACGACTATTCAAAGTGAAAAAACGGCTACTATATCGAGTATTTTAACTCTTCCATCAGATACTACTGTTCCAGCTGTTCCAAGTGAAAAAACATCTACAACTCCATCTGACATTGTATCTGAAATTGTATCTGACAAGGTATCTGACAAGGTATCTGACAAGGTATCTGACAAGGTAACTCCATCTGAAATTGTATCTGAAATTGTATCTGACAAGGTATCTGACAAGGTATCTGACAAGGTATCTGAAACTGTATCTACAACTCCATCTGACACTGTATCTGACAAGGTATCTGAAACTGTATCTGACAAGGTATCTGACAAGGTATCTGAAACTGTATCTACAACTCCATCTGACACTGTATCTACAATATCGACTTTTCAATCTCGTCAAACTAGAAAAAGAGAAGTTGTACTACCATTAGTAAAAATAGGTGATAAAAACATATTAAATTTTACATCAGATTGGCAAAAACTATTTTCAAATATTGTATTCTCTTCTTTAAATTTTTCATTCCAAGCAAAGGAAGATACATTTGATAAAACATGGAATCGATTATTAGAATTCTTTAGAGATTCAAAGTCAAAGGATTTTATAAATAACATTGATACATTTAAGCAAATCTATGATGAATTAGAAGAACTTTTACAAGAAATATCTTGTAGAAAAAGAAATCTATTAAAGTAAAAACAAATATCTTGTTGCCATAAGTACATTTTAAAAAGTGAATTTAAAAATAAGTAATATATATTTTTAAATGTCAAAGGAAAAACAAAAGATCTTTATATATATAAGTGACATTGCTGCTTATATTGGACAAAACAATTATGATTTCGTTACTCCATTTGAACGTTTATGGAAACGTTGTGATGCAACTGATTATAATCAAATCATTACATCAAATAAAAATGATTTAGTAAATCTACAATTAGAATTAAAAACTTTAGAAAAAGAAAAAACTTTATTAGAAGATGATTTAAATCAAAAACGTATTACAAAAAGACAATATAATACATTAGTAAAAAAAAAGGATGATCAAATTATAAAGGAAGTTGAAAAAATAGAAAATTTAGAAACTAAAATTGATAATATTGATTTAAATCAAGAACAAAGATTAACAAAAGTTATAGGAAAAGAAAATATTAACAAAATAAGATCGGAAAAAATAGAAACAAGTGATAAAAAGGATAATATAAATGCACTATTAGAATCAATGGATATTACAGAAGATAAGCGTAAAGTATTAAAAAAAGAATCTGAAAGTTTTATTAATAAAACTCATGGAACTTTAAAAGAAGATTCTGCCATAGAAATGTTTGAAAAACGTTTTGATATAAAGTTAGATACATCTCAGGCTTTTTACAAACAACGATTAAAAATTTCTGATTATTCAAAGTTTGATTGGTATATAGGTGGAAAAATGGATGGTATATATAGAGATCCTAATGGAGAAAAGGAATCTTATATAGTAGAAGTAAAAAATAGAATGCGTGGATTTTTTACTTCATTGCGAGATTATGAAAAAACACAAATCCATATTTACATGCATTTACTTGAAGGTATACCACTTTCAAAATTAGTTGAAAAATATGGAAATAAGATAAGAATTACAACTATATATAAAGACGACGAATATCTAAGAAATATTTTAGAATATTTAAATATTTTTATTACAAATTTTGAAAAAGATTTTTTAAATAATACACAAATCAAAATGAAATATGTATCAGGTGATACACATGATAAACAAAAACTCTTACAAAATTTATATTTAAATGAAATTAACAACAAAATAAATCAAAAAATTAATGATATTAGTGACAGCGACAACGACGAATGCTTAATTGATGATCTAGATTAACCGTATACTAAATATATCTTTTTTGTTTTTTTCATGTATTTCAGACATTATTTGTTTATTTATATATTTTTTTTTTAGATGTATATATTAATGAGTCTTTTAGAAAATAATTTAGACAGGGTAATAAAAACAGTTTTTTCAGGTTATCCAAGAGCACCTTGTACTTATTCTATTTCATTATCGAATGATTTAATAGAAAAAAACATATCGCCATTCCAATTATTAATGAAAATATTAGTAGATGGAGCAAAGTTTTTATATGGAGAATTTATAACTCCTGATCAAATATCAGATGAACAATTTGAAATGTTGAAATTATACATGGAAAGCCTTGGATATTCTATTAAATACAATTATACATTTCCAGAATTAGATGAAAACATACAATTTACAGAAAAAACAAAAATAATAAATATATGGTTTGAGAAATATAAACACAATATAGATTGTCATGGGCGTATTTTAGTATAAATTAAAAAATGAAATATATATACAAAAAATATATATATAATGTTGGATAAATTATGCACGGATGTATTTTACGAATTAAGTAAATATTTATCTTTTAAAGAAATATGCATAATAAAAGGATGTAATAAAGGGTTAAAAAATAAAGTTCTTTTGTTGGAAAAAAATATAATAAAAAATCATTTAAATTTGTATTATAAAAACGAATTATGTGACGAATCGTATGATAATGTAAGAAATAATAGTTTAGATAATTTCTATCATTTTCTTCAAATAAATATGAATAATTTTTATAGTAAGAAATTAACAATTATATCAGACAACTATTTCATTAATAATTTGTATAAAAAAATAATGATTTATTGTTTACAGAATAACTGTAATATAAAAGGGTATCCTTATTTATTTGATTTATTTATTTTTTACATGTTATTAAATGTCGATATTTATAATAATATATATAATAGTTATACAATACATTTTTTAAATTTATCAAGACCTAAAAGGTATATTTACAATGATATTTTTTATAATCTTAAAATAAAGTTTTATAGTTATATTAATTCATATATACACAATAGATTAATTATAGTTGATTATGATACATTGGTAGATATATCAAAATACCTTACAAATATATGTATAATAAGAAGAATTTTTACGTATAAAAAGATAGATTTTTCATCAACTAAATTATATCATTGTTGTCATTATTGCGCTTTTAAAAATTTAAAAGAAATATGTAACATAAAACGGCTATATTATAAAGACGCATGCATTTCTGAAAATTATAATAATTTAAAACGTTTTTTATATATAAAAAATAGAGATTATTACAATTATCTTTTAAATAGAGAAAAAATTGTAGTAAATGATATAATTTATGTAAAAAACCCTATTACTAACAAGAGAATGAGAATAAATGGAACACTTTATAAAAAGAAAATGTTGGAATTTTATAGTTTAGATTACCATATTTATAAAAGTATGGATAATTATATCAACGATAAAAGATGTTTTTTTATAAAAAAATATTTTAGTTAACTAACTTTTGTAAAGAATGTAATATTTTTACTTGTAAACATAATTTATCATAATTTTCATTATAATTTTATAGATTTATTAAATTTTCTAAAAAAATATCTTTATTGTATTTATTAATTATTTTTACATGATTTCTATCAAATGTAATATTTATATTATCAAGTAAAAATTCTACTCCTTGTAACATAGTAGCATATGATATATTTTTTAAAATATTAAAATAAAAAGAATCGATATTACCAGATGTTAGATAATACATAAAAAAATTTTTAACAACTCTATATATAAAGTAAATATCATTACGCAACATACGTTTATCTTCATTATTTGCTATTTGAACAGTAATCAATTCAAAAAAATCAATATCTGAAGGTGTATTGTTTTTTAAAGGTAATAAAGAAAGAAAGGTAAATATGTCATTAAATAACAACATGAATTTATGTTTATATGTTTTATTATATTTTGTCATGTAATTTTTATTAAAATCCTTTGAAAGTAACCAAAAATTACTAGCTGTACAATAATCATTTGTATAAAAATATATATTGTATATTATATCATTAGGAATATTACTTGTATTCTTTATTTTCATATATTATATTAAGAATATTTTTAGAATTTGTATTTAGAATTTGTATTTATATAAGATCAACAGAAATTATATAAACATTAATATTATTTTTTTATACAAATTATAATTATATCTAATTTATTTTATTCGGTCAAAAAGCATTTTAAAGGATACATTTTCATTTTGATCATCATAATATAAATCATTTTCTCTAATTTCAGTTTCAGTAAATACAAATCTACGTTTATCATCAAAATTATCGTTTTCTACATTTTCAATATTTTCATTTTTGACATTGTCTGTATTTTCTACCTTTACCGACGCTGTCGATAGACGGCAAGGTACATTTTGAACATTTTCATTTTGAATTTTTTCGATAGACGGCAAGGTAGGTGTAATAGTTTTCTTTTGATTAAAAAAAAGATAAAAATTATACAATACTCCAATTGTACTAAAAATAGTAACAACTCCAATAGTTTTTCCTAATCCTTTTACAAAAGATGTTGTAAAATCGTTACTAAATGACATTTTATATATAAAATATGAAAAATATAAATTTTCATTTTTTTTTCAATCATACGTGCATGCACGTATAAAAAGGAATACTTTTTTAATGAAAAAGTATAATGAAAGACGATATTAAAATTCGTTTAAAAGATATATTTATTTCGCAAAAAAATTCAGGATATTTATTTGATATTATTATAAAAAAAATTACAACAAATTATCCAAACTATAGAGATATCCTGATGGAATATATTGGGACTTATAAAATGAATATATTAGATTTACAAGAATATATATTTAATGATAACGTTGTTTCTATTTATGAAAATAAAAAGGACTTGGAAGATGTTTTAATAGATTTAAACAAAATTACAGTAAGTAAATTTGAATATTTATTATTAAAAGATTTAGAAAAAAAATACAACTATGAAAAAAATAAAATTAAAATAGAACATCTAGTACCATATGATACCTTTGTTGATAGACAGCAAGGTACCTTTGTTGATAGACAGCAAGGTACCTTTGTTGATAGACAGCAAGATACATTTGATGTTAAAAAAGAAAAAGAAATAGAATACAAAGAATCTGTTTCAGAAGACAGATACAATGAACGCTACATTCATTTTATGTCAAATGATTGTTATAAAAAAGATAAAATGTATAATTGCAATATTTCTATAGATAATTTAAAAAGTATAGATTTACAATCGATATATTTAAAATGCGACATGTACAATATAAATGAATACAACAATAAATTTTATATAGTTGAACAAAATATAAAAACACTTATTACTTTACCTATTGGATATTACACTATACAAAATTTATTAGAATGTATAACAAAATTTACAAATTTATCTTCAATCAATAAAAATAAAGATTACGTATTTAAAATATTTTTAAATATCTTAAAAAATAAAGTATGTTTTACTGTAAACAATGTATCTAATGTGTCTTCTAACAATAACAATATTCATACTTATTCCGTTCTTTTTATAGAAAACGAATATAATTATAGTTTAGGAGATATATTAGGATTTAATAAAAAGGTATATACAAATAATTCTATATATATAGCAGATGAATCACCAAATACAAACATATTTGAAAAAATATACGTTCAAATTTTTTTAAATGAAATTCCATTAATAAAATACGAAACTACAAAAAGTAATTTTTTTTATTATGATATATTGCATTTAAATATGGAAAAGGATTTTGGAAAAGTTGTATCATTTTCATCAGAAAATAATCAATATGATATAGATCAAGAATTTAATTTAAAAAAGATTGGGTTTAAATTTAATAACAATTGCGATTGTAATTTTAATTTAGATAATTTAAAATTCGAAATACTAATGCGTTTTGAATTTTGTACCTAATATATATTATATATTTATGATTTTTTATTTATTGAATCTTAATAAGTAATGAATTTAAAAGATGAGTATTGTAATAAATTTAATAAGAAATTAGATCCAGAAAAATATTGTTGTATATGTTTTAGAGATTTATACTTTTTACAAGAACCACAAGAACCACAAGAACCACAAGAACCACAAGAAGGCAAGATATTGACATTAGTAGATGTAGAAAAATTTTTTTTTATAGATGATTATATTCCAAATAATTTATTAATTAAAAGTTGTTGTAATGTACATTATATTTGCATTGAATGTTTAAGAAGATGCGTTAATAATTATGAAAACCATCCTATAAATGAAAGTGAAAGTCATATATATTGTCCTTATCCATTTGAAGATTGTCTTACATCAATTGGATTTAAAAATATATTTGAACATCATCTTATTCGAAAAATATGTACATCTGAAAGAGAATGGTTGGATTATTCTTATCATGCAAATAAACATGCATTTCCCGGATTCACTATTATAAAATGTCCAATGTTTACATGCAATACTGATATATTAATAAAAACAGAAAAAATAAAAAATACATCTATCGGAGAACTTATTATAAGATGTTCTCAAAATCCTAAATGTTCTAAACGTTTTTGTTATTATTGTAAACAATATATATCTTATTATTCAAATATTTGTTATGATTGCAAAACATCTTATGAAAATGAAAATCCAAATGTATACAACTATTATATCAATAAAATTATAAAAGATTCGCCATTAGAAACAGAAAATACAACAAGAGGTACCTTTACCGACGACGTTGATATACGGCAAGGTACCTTTACCGACGACGTTGATATACGGCAAGGTATACGGCAAGGTATAGAAAGTACAATAGAAAGTGTAGAAACAATATTACATTATAAAGAAAGTTCTTATTTATATTTAAATAAAGAAATTACAAAAGATATAGTAATTTCTCAAATTAAAGAAATTTTAGAAGATGTAAATCTTTACATGATTTGTTGTATATGTAGACGTAGTTTATATAAAACTGAAAAATGCAATGGATTATCACATCATAATTTAGAAAGATGCTATTCTTGTGGGAGAATAGGATTTACTGTAAAAGGATTAATAGAACATTGGAATTCAAATGGTGTAAATGGATGTTTTCGGTTTGATACAGACAGTTATGTTAAAAAACAGATCCCTGAATATATGTGTAGTGATACAATTTGTTTTAACCATGATAAAGGTGATTGTAAAAAAAGTGAACATCAAAATGGTATTTATAAATTAGAAAAATTAAGAATAAAATCATATATTTATCATATAATTAAATCTCTTTTACCAGAAATGTCTTTAAATGTATATGATACTTTACATGAAATGTATAAAAACAATGAAAAAATATACGAATTATTACCATATAAACAGACATTTCTACTATTACATAAATATAAATTTAGATATAAAGATTTTAGTGAAGAAGTTTTATATTCTCAATTAAAATGCATCTACCCTGAAAAAATAGATGATTTTTATATAGATAAAAGTTATACAATAGATATAGATGAATATACACAAAAATATGCTTTATCGGAAACATATGAATTTGACGATCTTTATTATAATTTAGATGACACGATAACTACAAATGAAATGTTGCCTTTATTAGATAATTCTATTGACGGTAATTATACAGATGACTTTCAATTACACGAAAGTGTTATAAATAGACGCCAAGAATTTACTACAGAAATTTCTCAATCAATAGATATAACAGATATAACAGATATAATAGATATAATAGATATAACAGATACAAGAAATACAAGAAATACAAGAAATACAAATAATAGGGATATATTTACAGAAAATGTAGTGAATTTGTTAGATAATAATACATTTCCATCCAATAGTTCTATTACCGACGCTGCTAATTTACTAAATTTAACATATATACCTTTGACATATAGAACTGAGAATGATACTCAACAAGATGGTAATGATATCGTTGATGAAATAATTAATATATATAATACCTATACATCAGATGAATAATTATTTTTTCTTGATAACAACCTTTATCTTATCTTCTACGATAAATTGTTTATTTTGAAGAATTGATTCTGCTAATTCTTCCGATTTCTGACTATCCTTTAACTTTTCATTAATTTTTTCCATAATCACTTCTTTTTTAAATGTTTGTGGAATTTTACGAGCATACAATACAATTTCGCCATCTTTTAATGAGATACTATCCATATTATTTTTTGTCATGTATTCTTTAATTTCTGATTCTAATGTATCTGCATTTTTTTTAACAATCTTTTGTTGTTTTCTCATATCTGTTAGTTGTTTTTGTAATTCGAGATATTTTTGAAAAGTTTCTTGAATTGGACTTGACATTTTTTATTTATATTTATATAATTAAATAATAAAAAAAATAACCAAGCATAACACATAGTAGTTTTTATTTGATTTTAAAACATGTATGTTTTAAATTTGAAGAATGAATTTTTGTATTACAAATAATACATGTTAGCATATTATCTTCATTGTTATTTTTATCTTTTGTGTTTTTTATAGGACTTTTTGACATAGTATAAAATAAGAAAACAAAATGAATAAAAAATAATAACGTATAATAAATAAAGTACCTTGAGGTAGCGTGTATATATGTTTGCTCAAAAATATAAACCGACAATTCAGAAATCACTTTTTCACAAAGATATAGTAAATCATATAAGAAAATGGATTAAAATGTTGGAATCAAATAATGAATACAATATTTCTTTAAAACAGATATTATTTTTACAAGGACCTATAGGTTGTGCTAAATCTGTAACTGTAGAATGTTTGTTTAAAGCATTTAATTTAATAGATATAGATCTTGATATTTTATCTTCTAGTGAAAAAACAAATGATGTATTGAATAGTATAGTTGATTTTAATCTCGTTACATTAGAAAATACTTTTAATAAAAAACAAAACAAAAAGAATATTGTATTAATTGATAATATAGAATTATGTGAAAAAGGTCTTGAAAATTTTATAGAATCAATACATTCACTGCATAATATTCCAATTATTTTAATATGCAATAATTTAAAATATAAAAATGTATTTTTTGATTATAAAAATTGTACGTTTATAGAATTTAAAAAACCTAGTTTATTGGAATTAAACAAGTTATTAATAGATATTAATAAAGATGAAAAATTAAATTTAACAAAAGAAAATATGTTGGAATTAATAGAAAAATCTCTTTATGATATTAGACAATTATTTTTTTTAATAGAACAATGGCGTTTAAGTAGAGGGTCATTTAGTTCTTTTATAGAAGGAGTTGATTTAAAGCACGAAGATCAAGATTTGATTCAAAAAATGTCTTATTTATTAGATTATAATAAACCATTTGATTTTGATAAATCATTTAGTATTAGTATGAGTGAACCTCAAGTATTATCTTGCAGTATATATCAAAATTATAATTTTATAGATACCTTGCCGTCTAAAGAATCAGAATCTAAAGAATCAGTTATTTTATTAAATAGATATTCTAATATACTAGATAGTATTGCAGAATCTTCTGTATTACATAATCAAATATATGAAAATCAATCATGGGATTTATATAATGAATACACTGTACTTTCTACTGTTATACCAAGTTATTATTTTAAACAAAATAGGGATATTTTAGATAAAGATGATATGAAAAAAATGTCTATAGTATCTTTTAAAGATTTTTCATATAATTTCATAAATTCATATGGTGAAGTAAAAAAAATTTGCAAGACAAATTTGTATTCAAAAAAATTAGAATCAACAAATCACTCTGCGTTTAATTGTATATCTGATGTAAATTCTTGTTTTGATATTGTAAAAATACTTGTACAATGTATAAATAAATTAAATGAATATTTTGAAAACAATAAAAAGGGTAAAAATACTACAAAAAAGGAGAAATTAGATTTATGTAATAATATATCTGAAAATTATAAAAAATATTTTGATAAAATTATTTCTTTTGTATATAATTATAGATTATTTGAAATAGATATAGACACTATAGATTTTAAAAAATACGAGAATGATAATTTGATAAGAAATGATAGTAAAAAAGTAGATTTGCGTGTATTAAAAAGATTTTTGAATATTTTTACATTAGATGATTGTCATAAGAATTTTAAATCTCATATTGAAATTTCTTTACAATATAAAATATTTTTATTAATTTTAGACCAGTTGAAAAATCAAAGTATAGAAAACAAATCAAAAATTCATGAAACAATGACAGTAGAACTTTCTGATATCTGGAATTTTTAAGCTTGAAAGTCTACATCAATATATGATTTGTACATACTTCTTATAGCTAGTAAAGAAAAAAGAATAGAAGTAACAAGGTTAGTGATAATAAAGATCCAGTTCCCTTGTTTTTTATTTTTTAAATCAGACTGTTGATAACATTCGATGGCGATGCTTGAGGTTGCAATAGAAAATACGCAAAAAATTAAGATAAAAAATGCAATTGCAAAATTAGTTAGATTCATTTTTATATTATAAAAATAAAAAAAATAATTTTAATTAAAAAAATTATAATTATTCTTTATTTAATTTTGTTATAAGTAAATATTAAAGGAGTATTATTAACATTTAATGGTTTTTTATTATTTATATGTCTATGAACTGTACATTGTCCAATTTTTAATTGTGCAGCTGCATCAGATGGTCCACGGTATTCTTTAAATAATATATTAGAGTTGTTATAATAACAATACAAATTTTTATATCTTCTAAGTTTAATAACTTTAGGTTTTTCTTTAATTTTTAAATCGTCAATGTTATCTAAATAACTTAAAAAAATGTTTTTACAATCATCATTCTTACATGAAAATACATTTTCTATTGCAATATATCTTAATACAGTAGTCGTTGTTATTTCAAAATGATGAGCAGCTTCAATTGTAGAATTAAATGTTTTTAATAATTTTTTTGTATCAAAATCATATTTATAAATTATTTTATTTTGAATATTTCTTTTTGTAATTATATTACTTTCTTTTTCATAAACTAATGTAACTTTTTGATCTTTGTAATGTATTACTTTAGAATATCTAATGATATCTGATATTGTTTTAATTTCTAATTTCAAATTTTCAGATGCTTCAGATAATCCATTAAACGTGTTTAAAATTTTTTTATTTTCATCTATTGTATAAATTTTGCTTAAATTACGTAATTTGTAAAATGGAAGTGTGTCAAATTTTAATTGAATTCCACAAATCATATCATTGTCTAATAAAAATTTTACATTAAAATAATCTTTTATTTCTTCTATACCATCAGAAGTTAATTCATATTCTGGATATTTAGATTTCATCCATTGGGTATATTTTTCAAGAAAATCATTAAACTTTATTTTATAAGAATAATCAAACGCACATGATTCTAAACAAAATTTTTCATATGTTTTAACATTGTATTTGTCATTTGGAAAGAATTCAAGCTTTTTGAGTTTTAAATTTAAAACAATTTTGTGACGTATACCGTCATTTTGAAAATATTTTTCTGCAATTTTGTAATTTTCGGAAATCCAATTTGAAAAATCTTTATAGATTTCTACTGACAAAGCTCTTTTACACCAAAATTTATAAGCTGCTCTTAAATCAAATGTTAATGCAAAATCGTTTTCTTCTATTTTACAACAATCTTTGATAAATTTTATATAGTCTTTTATATTTTTATTATAAACAACAGATACATTAATATTTTTTGGTATTTTAAAATCAATCACGTGATTAAATTTTTTAACAGGTAATTGTGAAAAAAATTCTTTTATTTTAAATTCTGGAAATTTTTCTGAACAATTTATAAAACTATCTAGAAAATCACATACAGTATCAATAAAATATATGGTTAATTTTTCTGATATACCACCAAACCATTCTCGATTACGTTCTTCTCTATATTTATCCAACATATGATGTAATACTTTTTCTGCTAAATCGCAGTTATAACATTTTCTTATATAAAACATTTCTCCATCTGGATTATGAGTTATATAATCAGATTCTCTACTTTTTATATTTTTAGATTTACCAATCGTTATTAAATTATTACTTAAATTAATATATCCATAAATTGTATGACCTGGATCCTGATTATACCATTTTTTTACAGCTAGTTTTGTTTTATTTTCTAATCTTTTTTTAGTTTCTATTAATTGTTCGTTTTTTTCTAATAATAATTTGTCTTTTTCTTTTAATTGTTCTTTTATTAATTCATTATAAACCATTTCTAATCTTATATAATAATCATGTATTTTATCTGCTTTATCTGTATTGCTTTTTAAACATAATTTTTTAAATGTATTTATATTCAACATTATAGTTTCTTGGGGTCTACCACCTAAATTTGTATTTTGGGGGTTTTCATCCGAACGGATGAAAACTATTTTATAATCTTTATTTTCAGTAAAATGTTGTTTTAGTAATCTTTTTCCATTGGCTTTATTTGAAAATCCTATAAATTTCCATACAGTTTCTAAATTTACAACAAAATCATCAACAGGATGATAATTTAAATAAAGAAACAAGTTGGATACATATAACCTTTGTTCATCTTCAGAGAAATGTTCTTTTAATTTGTCAGTTAATTTAGTATTGTTATAAACGTTTATATCGCTAGTTTGTATAAGAGTTTTTATGTCAACAGGTGTTTTTATCGTATCCATTTTTATTTTATTTGTATATTTTTTATATATTCTTTTATCTTTAAATAATTTTAATTAATTGAACGAATTAAAATTATTTAATTAAATAATGACAGTTTAATAAAAAATTAAAAGTTCAAATCTAAATGTAAATTTTCTAAACATGTTTTTGCACATTCTTGTTCTGCACTTGTAACTTTACGTCCAAATCCAATACCTAATATGTAATTGTCATTTTGACATAATTCAAAAAGTTTTGAAAAAATAGTTGGATTTTTTAATCTATATTCTTCTAATATAGTTGTATGATATATCCGAATATCATTTTGTATTATCTCATTCATTTCAGATAATTGTTTACCAGAAATTATTAACATTCTTGTAAATATTTTTCTATACAGTGGACCATCTTCTTGCAAAGAAGTATATACAGGTGGTTTAAATTTTAAAGATTGAAAGTAACGTTGAAGACTGTCTTTAAAATTATCATTTTTAGATATTAATTCTGCAAAATCTATAATATTTTCTATAACAGATCTAACAAATCGATCAGCATACAAATATCCTTTTTCTCCAAAATCTACTAATATAGAACCTATAAATGCTTCAAATGCATCTTCATAAAAACTTGGTGTACCGCGTCCTCTTGTAGTATCAAGAATTGTTTGATTTTCAACTTGCAAAGAAAGTAATATGTATTTTTTAAAACCTAAAACAATACCAATTTTGTGTAACATACTACACTTTTCAATTTTAATTTTTAATCTTGTCAAAAATCCTTCTCTTTCATTTCCAAAACGATCAAACAAATATCTTCCCATAATAGCTTTTAAAATAGAATCTCCTAAATATTCTAGTCGTTCACTTGACGATTTTGGTAAATAAAAATTTTCCAAAGAATTTGTCTCTCCACTTGTCATTTGATGTTGCACAGCTTGATAATAACTTTCATGAATAAAAGCTTCCCTGTAATGTTCTAAATTATTTATTTCTAAAAAAGTGTTATTTTCACCTATGTTTTCAAAATAATTTAGAATATTTTCAACTTCACTTTTTGTAATTAATCGATTGTTAGGATTATCCATGCGAAGCTATATTTTATTAAATGTAAAAAAGGATATTTATTCAATTCTTTTTTACATTTAATCAAATTTGACAGTGTATCTAACATTTTGTTTAGATACACTTCTTGACGCTGATACACTTAACGGTTTACGTTTTTTAGAACTATCAGAATCACTACTTTTACTTACACTTTCTTTATTTGATTTTTTTAATTTTAATGAATTTTTCATATCTTGTTCTATAATACTTAGATTATTTTTTACAAATGTTAAAATATCATTTTCAAAACACCACCTAAAAAAACAAAGTTGACCACAAGATGTCTCTATATAATCATTTTCACTATAATAAAAAATAATCTTGTTTTTTCTACAAAATGGATCAAATTGTGATTTGCTAAATGATTTTAATTGTAATTTGTAATTTTGATACACGTCAAATGAACCTTTTTTTGAAAAAATAATAGTTCTATGTTTTTTAGAATAATTTGTAATAAACCAATCCAATATACGTAAAGAAACAACACTATTTTGGTCAATAATACTTTTTATTTGTTCAATATAAATTTCATTTGTATAAAATTCAGTTAGTGATCTCATTAATAAACTTAATTTTGTGTCTACATCAAATTCTGTTCGAATAGAAATATTATCACCTGACAGTCTATCATCTATTTTTATATTCTGTTTTATAAATGCAGTAGATTTCGTTTTACTAATTGCTAACGTCATTTAATCATTATAAAAACTATATTTTTAAATTAAAAACGCACATACTTTTTTTTAAAAAAAGTAACCAAAAAACTACTTTTTTTAAAAAAAAGTAACCAAAAAACAAAGCTACGCTTAACATTTTAAAAAAAGTAATCAAAAAACAAAGCTACGCTTATATATATACTTTTTTTAAAATGTTAAGCGTAGCTTTGTTTTTTGATTACTTTTTTTTAAAAAAAGTATATATACAGTAAAAAAAAAATTGAATTTATAAAAAATCTTGTGTTTAATTATACAAAACAGTAACAAAAAAAACAATTAAAATGTCTA
>Ga0208554_1000107_pt1 | contig 14385 bp, 21 predicted proteins | sample Colrivmet1371B02_FD_187628 | JGI IMG/M metagenome (GOLD analysis project Ga0208554, IMG submission 187628) | Estuarine microbial communities from the Columbia River estuary - metaG 1371B-02 (SPAdes) (version 2) | ecosystem: Environmental > Aquatic > Marine > Intertidal zone > Estuary | place...
GTGACTTCTTTTCCTAAAAAAATCTGATTTTTGGAATTTTCTAAATTTTCGGTGATTTTTGCTGGGGCGTTCATTGCTTGGTTGCGGGCTTGTTGTCTTGCGCTTGTTTTTAGGTTTACATAGCGCGCCCCTCTTGAACTATTGCAGTGTGCACAGCTACTAACTAAGTTGCTTAATGAGTCGTCACCGCCTGCGTCATGCTCGAGTATGTGATCGGCTTGGAATGTTTTGTCCCAGGGTTTACCGCACCAGTGGCAATCAGGGTGCCCTTCCATGAGGGCCGCTCTGTTGGCTCTGTATTGGGGGGTTATTTTTCTGTTGCCTGCCATGTGTGTGTGTCCTTGTCGGTGGTCTGTTGGTGATGCTACTAGCGCCCTTGCTTCGCTGCGGTTGCTTACTGGTTCTACATCAGTGTTGTGGTTTGTGCCAGCCCCCACTTCGAGCTAGTAGCTCTGGCAGGTGGTTTGTGTAGGACGGTCAGCCATTCGCCTTTTATGAAGTTAGGGAACTCTGCACTGGCGACTTCCCCTAACAGCCCTTCAAGTAACTCATCTCAGGTGGTTAGGCGCGCCAGTTCTACCCACGTCACCGTGTGTTTTACCTGCACAGTGCAATCCCGTACGAGGCCTTGGCCGTATTCAGTTGTAAGAGGTTGTTACTTGCGTAAGCCTTGAATTATGGCAATGCCCAGCGACAATAGCAGTAGGTACCAAGCCACGATCAGCATGATGATAAGCGCTGTTCAATGAGGTGCAAGTCCTCAGGCCGCCATATGTAGCACTCAGCGTGTGGGTGCAGTATCTCGAGCCAGTGTTCTTGTGCCGGTGAAGTGCGGCCCTTGGCGCTTTTGAGCTCGGCGAACACTAAGCCCTTCACTTTATGGCAGAGGACTAAATCGGGAAAGCCCACCGCGCCACTTGTTAACCATCTGCCTTTAGCGGTCTGGGTTGGGCTGGCGTGATGACAATCCCAGCCGTGAATGTAGGCCAGGGCTTTAACTTGCTGCAGGAATGATGCTTCACTAATGGGAATCATTTTTTGTCTTTTCCGAGCATGAACCCGCACATGAAAACGGCTGAAAGCATGATTATGAGGCTGAATAGGTCAAGCATCTAAAACGGTTCTTCTGGGGTGTCATATACCGGTACTTCAACATCGCCATTTTTGAGCGCGTCAATCGCTTTGCTGACTTCAAATTTGGTCATTGTGCCAATGTTGTGCGGGGGCAATTTGCCTGCCTTTTTTAGTTCGGCCTTGTAAAGCCATAACTGCTTTTCACTAGGCAAGTTAGATGGCTGGGTAATTGTTGTATCTCCGCGCACCACCTTTTGCATTTCTTCACGGCTTGGCTTTTTAGTCCAATCAGCACCGAGATATCCAGCAGCTGCTAAAGCTCGGCCTTGGCTCGATGTAGCGCAATTCTCAATCCTGCTGGTGGCGTTCACTCCGCGATCAGCAATCAGTTCTTCTGCATAGTCCACAGTGGTTGCCTGGGCATCGTTTTTGTCTAGCCACAATGTGGTTTTAATGACGCATCTAACGCCATCATCAAAGACCAGCTCTGAATGGATAGCACCATTGGGGTGGTCAATCCAGAAGGCTTTTATGCGTTCCGAAACTGGGGTGTAATCCTCGAGATTAAAGGCCACGGGCGTACTCTGTTTCTAGTCTTTTAACATCTGCTTGTAGATCTGTGATTCGGCGCTCAAAATGCAAAATCACATCTTGCAAGTCGCGTATTTCTTTGTCTTTGGCATAGATCATGTCTGCCACATCATCTTTGTGCATGTATTCGCTCACCAGCCACCAAGGATTCTGCGTATCGCTGCAACGTCAGCAGTGTCTACATAGAGCGTCACTGATGTGACACCAAGGTTGATTTGGATTGTTGAGAAGTTGTCGTGGTCACGCACTCTGCACTCAACATTGTCTCGGGTGACATTGTGAATGTCAATGCTGCCTACTCTTGGTGACTCACTCATCAGCGCCAACCAATTTGGCAGAGGACAAATAAGAAAGACCCTTAGAAGGGCCACTGCTGTTAAGCGATGGGTGCCAAGAGTCGCGGATTGTCTCAGCGATGTTCGGCAATGCGTGAAGCGCGCCTACGGCTTCCATAATGACGCTGGCTTCCTTGAACCGTAGTTCGAGTGCCAGGTTGTGGCTGATGTTGGTTAGTTTGGCGATTAGTTCACCGGTTGATGTTTCCATTTTTTCCTTTGTTATTTGCAGTGACGCTTCCATCTGACAACAAGGGTGTGCCTTGATTGACAGATAAAGGCTTGAAGGTGTTTCTGCCCTTTAAGACAGCCCCAGCCCCACGGCCCTACGCGCCACACTTTACGCCCATCAGGGTTAATGTGCGACTTGAACGCAATGGCATCAGCGACCTTGACTTGTTGCTTAGGGGTTTTGCCTGTAGCGCTGGGCGAGTTTGACCAGGTGCGCCACGTCTGGCGGTTTATCCCCAGCCCACCTGTGTACGACTTAGTGCTGTGTTGCCAGTTGCCACCAGTCTCACAGCGCGCTAACTGATCATAATAAGCGTCAGGCAATACGCCCTGGTATTTGGCGTGGGAATCAGCAGCTGCACTTGCATGAGCTGGTACGGATAGGGCAGTGATAAGGGCAATTGCCATGATTCTCTTAATCAACCTGTTCTACTTCTGTAATCGAAGCGAAAGCCAGCCAGGGAGCCTGCCTTGTGGCGACTGTGACTTTGACGATCTCCTCTGTTGCTGTGTCCGTAAAGATTTGAACCAGCGTTAGTTTGTCTTTAGACCATAACGGCATATAGCCCCACGCGGGAAGCATCAGCGTTTCCAGTAGCGGTTGGCGACCTTGAAATATGCCCATGAGAGGCACCAGCCGAACAGTACGGCTATGAACATTTGTTCGTGGGTGTAGGTTTTCATGCCCAGCCCCTAACCATGTCTAAACCTGTCTGTGTGATAGCGCACACAATCGCCTGAGACCCGCTTAGAACGGCTCTACGGACTCCTAAATCCTGAATTAGTCCAAGAGTGCGCAAGTCTGAGCAGCGCTTCCAATAGCCCTTTATTTCGTGGCCAGCCAGTGCGGCTCGAGCGCCTGCTTCTTCATCGGTCAGCCCAAGAGTTGCGTCAAAATACTGTTTAAGCAGAATTGCGCGGTGAGTGCCTACCCTGATCGGGTTTACCTGGCGGGAAGTTTCAGGGTCGGTTGCCCTAAATAGTGGTAGTTCGGTGTATGTCATGTTTCCTTTGACTTTCTGCTATTTGAGTAGCGGTGGTTACTTTACACGATTTAGAAAGTCGGTGGTGGATACCCAATGGAAACAAAGTACCCACCACCTAGCCCCAGCACTGCTCAAACAGTGTCTGGGAATCCTTATGGCTTAGGAAGTGCGCGCCATGCTTTTTCAAATTCTTCCGCGCTGTCCCATTCGTTAGAAATTTCCGCGTGTAGCCAGACCCCGCCTGGTGTTCCAGCATTGTCGCTTGACGTAAATAATTTCACGCCTTTTTGACCAGGCCCGCGCGAACAGCGATACCCACGACCCCAAGCGGTTTTGTCTGATTCGGGTTGTGCAGGGTTGCGATACGAATAGTCATGAAGCTCACAAAGTAGAAGCGCCTCTGAGTTGTCCACTAGCCATGTCCAAGCCTCTTTAGCAGCTGCGCGTCCTTCTCGAGTTGCTGGATAGCCCATATCAACCGCAAATCCGCTGGCGTGAACACTTAGGTTTTTTGAACCGCGCATCATGCGATTTGCGTACATACCTAGATTGGTGAATGCCCAGCGCCGTTTACATAGATCGTAAAACTTCTTGGTAATTGGTGACGTTGCGCCACCGTCCCAACTAGGAAAAAATGGATACTTGCGAGCGGTCATGGTGCTGGCGGTTTGTCTTTAAGGCCGTTAGCGGCAAGCATTCCCAAAAGGCCACCGGATAAGGACATTAAAAGCGGACTCAATACGCCAAAGATTTCGCGGTCTGCTTCAGCCATTGTGCGTGGCTGGGTCACAAATAAAGTGCCGTAGAGCATGAAGCAAATTGACATGACAAACACAATGGTTAGCCCGATGCCTACGACAAGGATTAGACGTGCCTTGATTTCTTCGTTGGTAAGTCGTGGTCTTAGTTTCATTAGCAGTCGAATCCTAGGATTTCTTTAAGGGTGGTGGTGGTCATTGCGGACTCAACAGCGCCTAGGGCTTTGTTTTTGGTGCGTGGTTGTTGTTCGCATTGGCATTCTGTTTTGTTGGTGTTGGCTGGGTCTTGGCATGGGTAGCGGAAACGATCTGCACAGCCTGTGAGGGCGATGAGGGTGGCGCTAATCAGCAGTAGGCGTTTCATCTGTTGCCTCGGGTCGTGTTAGTGGTGCTGGTGGTTCTGCGTCGTGTTCCCACAGGGTTAGTTCCTCGCCAGCAAGTACCCAGCCAGTATCAAAGCCAGCATCCGCTAGCAGTTGCATTAGTTCTTCTTGGTTCATGCGCTTATCTCCATCAAAGTAATCGTGGCTGGAGTGTTGTTTGTGTTTGCGCTCACAGCCGCGTTATTAGAAAAATTAGCAAATTGTGTTTTGTAAGTTATTGCAGATGTTGTTGCTGGCGAATCTAGGTACATTGCCGAAATTACAAAAATGTTAGCAATAGAGGTGCCTGTGTAACCAGTAGCTACAGCAAAAGTATGTACGGCGGTAGCGTCACGCATTATTCGACCTTGTACCGCATTGTTTGGGTTTCCGTCGGTTTTGCCAAATGTCTGATGAACAACCACAAGTATTTTACTCGTGTTTGACTGTGGCGTAATGCTTGCGGTTAAGTTCGTGTCTACCATTGTTGTAGTTGAACTACTAACAATGACTGCCGAATAGGTTGCCTGCACGACCTGCAACACACGGAACGCGCCTCTAAGGTCGTTCTGCTGACTTGCGGTCAACACCGAGCCAATGGCAAAGGTTGCTGGAAGGTTTGTAGGTGTTGCCATAGTTAATATCCTAGTTTGTTGTTATCGAGTGTGCCGTAAACAGTGTTATTTAGAGTCAAATAATTATTTAGGTCGGCAGCTGAAAAATAGAAGGTGGCCGATGATTGCTGGGGGGTGCCACTCCAGGTCATACCTTCTAAAATGCAGTTGTAAGTGGTACCACGAAAAAGCACACTGACGCTCTTACCAACTTCGTCAGCCCCGTAGGCAGGCAATTTGTCCTTCTGCATATTCAAGTTGCAAGTCACAGACTCAATACCGATCAGCGGGGTTTGATAGGTGGAAAGCAGATAGGTGGCATAGTCAAGAGCCTGAGCCGTTGAACTGTTTAGCGTGTTGACGTTGTATGTGCGGTAAGGAATAGCCCCTGTTTGAACTGTCTGGGTGGCATAACTTTCAGGCACCACATTCACCTGGGTGTAGTAGTTATCGGCGTAACTAGAAAACTCTATTTTTTCGTACCGGTGAAAAAACTCATTATTGGTTGTGTCGCTAAAGTCGCCGTGATTACCAGCAAATTTGTAGTACTGGTTTACGGGCGAAATGAAGTTGCCAATGTCTCGGATTCGGCCGTTCATTGTCAGGACGGTTTTATTGAGCCAATCGCCCCAGGTGCTGCTAATTGTCGTGGCTGGCATGGCCGTGAAATATCCGTATTGGCTGTTTGCACCAGCTGTTAAACCAGTTTGAGCGCTTGCGCGATTTAACTGCCCGCCGTAAGTATCGGCAGGCATAGCGTAATTGTTGCCCTGTAAACGACCCCATTCGGCAAAATGGCTTTCCATAGTAATAGTTACATAATCGGCGTTGCCTACGCCGCCTGCATAAGGAATGCCGTACTCGACGGTTGCATCGGTTATTCGACCAGTAAACAAAGAAGTATAAAGACCAGTGTCTAAACGCACCTTTACTTCAACATAAGTGCCAGTAATCCACAACGCATTAGGGGTGACATAGCCAGTGGGGTAACGCATTGTCACCGAACCAGTGTTGGCGTTGTATTGGTCTAACTGGCGGCGACGACCTATGTTGAGCGACACGGATTGCACGTCTGTAGCGACATTAGTCATCGTGGCGTAGGTAGCCCCATACATGACTTGATACTCAATACGCGCCATTAGAAGATGTTGCTTACCTTGATGGGCACAGAGCCGTTCTGGCGCATATAGGTACGCAAGGCTGCTACTACCGCGTTAGGGTCGCCACCGTTCACATGGATAGTCACATTCGTGCCACCGCCCATGTTGCCGAGTCGGTCCAACGGGATTACGGCCTCTGGTCCTTTTTCCCCAATCACAGCCAGTTGAGCGCTGGTGACGATGCCACCCTCAGCAAGCATAGGAATGTTCGGAACATCAAAGCCTTTACCGCCGAGACCTGGCACCCATTTAGGAAACTCAAAGGACAATTTGCCGATGGTGTTATTCCACAAAGAAGCGATGCCGTTAAAGATTGCTTTATAGACACCCATAACAAAACTCAAGTAAGAGGTGATTGCGTCCATGCCACCTTTTATGCCTGTTTTTATTGCACCAAATACAGCATCAACAATGTCGCGGAACGTATCAAATTTCTTGTATGCCAGCACTATTCCAACAACTAAAGCGGCAATAGCAATACCAAAAAGTACAATTGGGTTGGCAGCGACAATAGCGTTGAAGATTACCTGCGCCGCGCTAGCCAACTGGGTGTAGAGCGCGTACACCTTCATGGCTGCGTTAGCGATCACAATGGCAGCTGCGATAGAACCGATTGCACCGGCAATGACTAGAAAGACCCCAGTGTTTTCTGATGCCCATTGACCCATTGTCTGCAGGAAAGGTAACACCGCTTCGATGGCTGGCAGAAGTGCAGCACCGATTGACTCTTTGGTTTCTGCCAAGGTAACGGCTAGGCGCTTGAATTGTCCTTCTGCTGTGTTGGCTGCGTCAGATGCGCCGCCGCTAAATTTCTTTGCAACGTCATCGGCGTAGTCGCCTGTAGTTGCCATTAGGTCATTGACTATTGCTGATTGGCTAGCAAACTTTTCGTTAACTGTTGTAAGTTTTTTCGTGGCTTCACTGCCCGACAACATTCCTTCGGCAATCTGGTATTTAACCAGGGCAACTTCTGACTCTATTTTTGCCAGTTTCTTTTGCTCTTTTTGCAGGTCAATAGATGCCTGGATACCTTCAGACATTGGTATGCCAAGCTTCTTGAGCGCGGCATATTGCCCCATCTCGGCCTTGGCCAAGGCTTGGGTAACTGTCTCGAGAGGCTTACCAGTTCGAGCAGCGACATCTTGAGCAATGGCTAGCAGTTTGTTTGAGCGTTCAACATCGTTAGTAGCCAAAACCAACTTGCTAAACGCTGGGCGTAGTTCGTCATCAGCAACACCGGTAGCCAAAGACATTTTGGTAATCATGTCCTCAGTGGCTTTAATCTGTGCGTCTGTTGCGTGGGCCGAGCTACGAAGGTTGCCAGCCAAGATTGTTTGTGCAGCTGCATCTTCCATTGCGCCTTTGGCTGCATCGCCAAGTGCTAGGGCTAATCCGCCCACTGCTAAGGCTGCTGGTACTGCTGCTTTCTTAATTGCAAATTGAGCCTTTTGCCCGTTGGTTTCAAGGCTCTTAAATTCTCTAATTGCTTTGTCTATGCCCTTGGAATCAAATTCCGAGACAATAGGAATAAATACAGCCATTACTTGCCCAGCGTTCTACTTGTTTGATTCATCACTTCTTCAATAGCAGCAAGAATGTCTTTGGTTGCCTGGCCGTAAATGTATGATCGCGAGCGCCACATACCGCGCTGGGCTTTGCCGAAACGGCCGTCTAGATTACGCACGAATTGGGAACTACCGTCACGCAAGCCTGCTAGGTCAAAGAATGCTCCGCCAGCGTTTTTCTGAATAAGCGTTACCAGTGGGATATTGCCATTCCTATTGCGCCCGCCAATTTGGATAGTTACGCCTTTGCGGACTTTTTGCACGTCATACGCTAAACGGGTGCCACCCTTTTTTGATGGTGCCATACCAGATAAAGGCAAAGTCTCTGGGTATCGGCTAGCGACTTGAGTAACCATTTCCGCGCCAGCAGCTTTAATTTTGTTGGTGGCTTTGAATTTAGTTTTGGTGTCGAGCTTGCCCAATTCAGCCAGGGCCACTTTGAGGCCTGTTATCTCTGTATGAATGGTGGCGCTCATCTTTGTTTTTTCCTCGACTCGTTAATGATACTAATGCAGGTAGTTAAGTCGGGAATGTCAAAGGGAATATCTGGCGGCCAGAATCCTGTCTCAACTAGCAGCGATGCTAGAGAATATCGGAAGGTGCCGCCTCGGTAGGGTTTTCAGGTTCTGAATCCACCACCTCGAGCGATACAAGCTGCTTAATAAAATCGTCCAGCATCAACGGTATTTGACCTATGCCAGAAATCTTTGCTGCTTCGTGAGCCATGAACGCTAAATCTTCCATACCAATTCCGCCTTCTGCTAGTTGGCTGGCTTTGCGTTTGTATTTGCGCTCCCAATTGACGATTACCATCAGGTTGGTTTTGACTTGTACTGGGCCTTGACCCAGGTCTATTTGCAGTGTTAGTTGCATTGTCGGCTGCTTTCTTTTTTAGCGATCAGGGCGATGTGATATCGCGAGCGAATGTTCCACCCTGGAAGGTGACTTCAATCATTGACAGTTCACCGTATGAACCGTTGATTGGCTGAAACGATGAAAGGAAACAATTAGTAACTGTGTATTCAGGGTTGGTTGCGGATTCTGTCGCGCCAGCAGGTGAAATGGTAATCACGGAAGTACCGGTACCCAGTGCAGCTGTAAGTGCTGCTTCAACAGAAGTTGTGCCGTATGACGCGTAGCACGTCAATGTAACCTCGACCTGTTGAAGGCCCTTTACGAAAAAGTGCCCAGAATCTCCGAAGCTAGTGCTCTCGAGAGCATCAAAGCCAACCGTGATTGCCGCGCTCGATGTCACCGTTGTGGCATCGAATAGGGTGCCCGATGTGGCTGGAAGAATAGTCACTGTTGGGTTAGTTAGGTATGTGGTGGTGCTGGTGGCCATAATTACTCCTGGTCATGTAGGTGTGTCGGGCCACCGCTGTTGTTTAGATTATTGCAGATTCTACGCGCTTGTGTGTGCATCATAGGTTCTGTGATTGCATTCTTATCGTCAAGTCGTAGGCGGGGAATTCTTGCCCACCAATAGAAGCTAGTGCTGGGTTGCCTGAAACCACAGCCACGTTCTTTCCTAGAAGGTCAGCAGAGATCGCTAGCAAGGGTCGTAGCGTGTCCAAGTTGCCTGGGCCTATACCGATGACCCGCACTGGAAAAATCATTGTGACGATGTGATCGTTCATGGCTGTGAATGATGGGGCATCAATGAAACAGCAATTGCTGTTGAGGTTGCGTGGGTCAGTTACTACCCGCAAGCCCGTTATCGTGGCCAGCGTTGTAGCCAGATCATCTATGGCTTCGTTGAATAGGTCTGTGTATGCCATCAGGCCACCGCTGGGCGGTCAATCCCTAGCAGCTGCTTAACCATCGGGGTAAAAGCATTAGTGGTGATGGCTTGACCCATCGAATCAAAACTGGCGAATTGGTCAATACTTCCGCGCTGACGGAAATACGCACCGGCAAGCATGATGGTTCCCAGCGTCACATCGCCCGATGGGCTAGTTGCTAGCGCGTCAAAATAAGAAGCTTCTTGTCTGCGTCTGTAAGCGACTTGATTTCCAGCAGATACACATTGAGCCAAGAAGGTGGTTTCATCGGCTGTAGGGCTCGTTAAACCGAGCCACAATTGAACCTGGGCGCTTGTCACCCATGTGCACGTCTGCGTATAGGTCAGGGTGCCAGGTGGGATTGCAGCTGAGCGCTCGAGATCACCGTCAGCGTCATAAAACATGATCTGGTTAGGTATCGGGAAATCTGCATCAAGCAGAATGTCGCCTTGACTGTCTATGCCTCGATAGAGGTATTGGGGCAATGCGTAAACGGTTTGTGTGCCGTTTAAGCCATGGCCAAGACCTGAAAGAGTGATGGATTCACCAATAGCAATATCGGTGTTCTCCAGTGTCTGAACAACTGCATAGTCGTCCAGACGCTGGTGGAAAATAACACTGTAAGTAGCCATGGCGGCTAACCGCCTTTCGCTTTACGCGATTGTGATTGACTGAATGAAACTTGATTTCGCGACAAATGTGGCGAAGTACTGGTGGATACTCAGTGTACGGCCCAAGGTTGATGGGTTTTCGAACGACTGCAATTGTGCACCAGATTCGTAAATTTCGAAGCCTGGCGCGTAAACAACAAGCATGGTTCCTGCAGCGAAGTTGTTATCAACCACAAGTGTGAGGCCCATAACGTCCATTGCGTTGTAAGCAAGACCGCCTACACGACCGAGTGCGTTTTGTCCAAGAACACCGTTTGTGGTGTAGCCCAGGACAGGTCGCTTTGAGCCATCGAGCTGACTGCCCAATTTCTCCCAGACATCAGGTGACACGCAAAGGTGAGTCGGGAAGAAGTTTGAATCTTCCGCAATTTCGCGCGCTGCGTCATAGAGCGATGTAATCAACGATGTTGGGTTGTCAGCGGTAACAGTCCATGTTGAACCTGATGCTGTTTTACCAGCGACAAGTGCGTCTGCTGCAATGTCGTCTGTCTTGATCATTACTTCACCGGCAAGGTCGTTCAAGACAAGCTGCAAAGCGGCTGGGTCTGTGAAGTCGATGTCTTGCTGTGAAAGCGTTACTTGGCCAGCGACAGTTTGCTTAGTAACTGTGTTTGATGCAATCACCATTGTGGTTGCTGATACTGCGTCAAGTTGGTTGGCCTGTACGGCTGCACTGGTGTGGGTAGTGATGGTCGGGCGAATGAACTGGCGTGATGGTGTTGAAGGCATCGCCTTTGCGCCAAATGCTGAAACCACAGGGCGAACGAAGTTCAGATCCTGAAAGAGAGTCCCGAGCACGTTGAGGTTCAAGAGGCCAGGTGTGTCACCGGTAACGATGTCGCCAGCTGCTGCTTGCAATGCTGTTTGTCCACGTCGCTGCGCTTGCTTAAAAGCGTCACTGACTTTGTGGTAGGTGTCGCCACCAATGTGGTAAGCAGCGAGAAGTTCGCTAGCTGATGGCATAGCAAATTCGCGTTTTGGCTGGGCAAAAACTGATGATGCTTCGATTACTTCTGGGGCTGGTGTTTCTGACACTTCGGTCTCCTCTGACTCTGTGGGTTTCGGCTCATCGGGTGCCGTTTCTGTATTATTGCTGATTTCCTCATTCGATGTGGGGATACTCGCTGCAACTTCTGTGATGCTAGCACTAGCGCCAAAGGCACCGTGTGAAACTAGCGACAATTCTGTCCAGGCTGCCTTTTCAATGAGCATGACTCCAGCTTCGTTGTAGCTGAATTCCAGCGCGTTAATCCCGACACTTACCTGATCGTAAACATTCTCTAAGGCGAGCTGTAGCGATTCCTCGCCAAGAACGGTCTTAGCAATTTTGGCTTGGAACAGCATTCCTTCTGGGGTGTCCTCGCGGGCAATCACTGTGCCAATTACCTTGTCGGCCGAGTGACCTACAAAGAGCTTGGGGTTAGGGCCATCAACTGGCAAAGCGCCAGGCGACAGCATAATTTCTGTCCCATCGCTCACTGTTGCAATGACGTTATAAGGCGCGGCAATACCGGTGATGGTTCTGCTAGGTGTGCCGTCTGATGCGGCTGCATCGATGGTTACTGATGTTGCATTAAAGCGGATCATGCTAATTCCTCTTGTGTGTTTTCTTCTGGTAGGTCTGGGGAATCCATTTTGTCGGCCATTTCATTTTCGACTAAGAAGTCGTGGGTGTCAAACTCAACATATGTACCGCGTGGCAGTACGTTGTTTTGACTGAGCGTGGCTGCCAAACACTGCGAATATGCCTGTACGCCAAAGATATATAGATCCGCCCTGGCTTGCTCACTGCTCTGATATGAATACGCGCCAGTTGATACGCCTACCAAATATGGCGGGACGTTAGTCAAGCGCGCGCACTCAAGCGCCTGATAGTTGGCTGCATCTATCAACAGCATTTTGTCTGGGGTCGCTGTCGTTTCGGTGTAGCTCAAAAACTCATTGAGCGCTGCAGTTTGGTTAGTTGCTCGAGCTGCGTTGAACGCTGATGCCAGATCAGCAAGCTCAGAAGCAGACAACGGTTCGCCGCCCGTCTGTTTCAAAACGCCCGCGGGGATAGAGCTTTCCGCATTGCGGTACCTTGCGGCTTCCAGCTTCAATGCCGTTGCCACGGTCTGCTCTGACATATAAACAATGCCCTGAATAGGGCTGAGGAATTGCACCAAATCTTTAGGGTCAATCATGTTGCCTTGGAAGTAAACCTCTTTTGAAGGGGCAAACCATACGGGCCCAGCCTGATCAGTTGTGGTCACTGAGCCCGCTGGGAGACGCGTAAAACCTGAAGGGAAACCGTCTTGTGTACGGCTAGTGATGTACCAAAAGGCGCGGCCATAGAAGAACAGATCGTCAAAAGTCCAGGCCATCAGGAAGTTATAAGTAACTGTTGGGTCTGGCTGGCGAAGCCATGCGCGCGGCGCAAGGTACACCTTTTCCATTTCGGTTTCGGTTTCGTTCCAGCGTTCCGTGTACATCTTCAATGGCATAGAGCCAATGACAGAAGCCATGAGATCACGGGCGCGAGAAATGGTAGCAACGCTCATTGCTTTGTTGCGCGCTGGGCCTTCAACGTATGAGTAGTACTGGCCAATGAGATTGACACCAGCAGAATTAGGTGAGTACCCACCAGCAGCTGCTGCTTTGGCGGTTGGCTCTGCAGGGCTGATTGCTGCTTTAGTAACTCGATTGAATAGTGCCATGTTGGGATTATCTCACATTTCAGGTTGGCAGGTGGTCATGCCTTGCCAGATTCCCGACAGAACTAGCAAGACACAACCGCCGATAGTTTACCGATTGACAACTACCAGCATGGGCTTTCCAGCTTGCTTAGGTCGTGACGCTAATGCTGCCGCCCAGATTGTGCAGCGCGCTAATTCAATGGGCCCAGGCGAACGCTTACTGCTCAGCGCCAATGCGTTCTGCTGGTAAATCGCTACGGCTCTATTCATGTGTTCAGCAAGATTTGACTGCCCCATATGCACCAGGCGCGAGTCGTTGATCATGCCTTTAACCAGGCTGGTGTACTTCATTAGCTCGCCATATCCGACAACTTTTTTTCTACGCTCGAGAGATAGAGGGACATGGTTTTCCAATGTTGGTGTAACAGCAACCATGGTGGAAGGGTGCCGGCAAGCGTCTAGTAGTGCCTGTTGCATTTCGGCTAGCGACCCAACTACGAACTCAACATTGACATGGGCTACCCCCACGTCATCAACAGCGGCGCGAACAGCGACATAGCGCGACCCGTCAAGCGATGAGTCAACCGCAATCCAGCCACCTTCTGGGCCTTCCATATCTGACAGGCAAGCGTCCCACTGCCCAGGCTGCAACCAGCAAGCGTCAGCGTTCACGAATTGATTTAGAGACCCGCGTAGAAAAGATGAGCGGTCTGGGTGATCAGCGTCCAGAAGTAGTGACTCAAGTTCTAGCGTCTGGCCGAGCGCGGGGTTAGCCCAGCCCCACCATTTAGTTTCCATGACATCTACCCCAGGTGGTGGCGACCATTCCGCAAAGTAGAAACTGCCCTGGCGTTTTTCGTCTATCAGCTGCAGCCCTTGTTCGCGGTATCGAAGCATCGCAATGGAAGCTTCAGTGCCAGCCGTGGAAGTCATCATCATGATCGGCGACCCGCCAGCAGTACGCACATTGCGCGCCTTCATAGTTGGACGCAAAGAATGAGCCAGCACCTGGTCGTCCACTGCATAGATTTCGTCCACCCAGATCAGGTCAGCCGATAGACCCATACCCGCTGATGGTGTTGCAGCCTTGACCAGCCAGCGCGACCCGTCAGGCATCTCGCAAGTGTTACGGCCATAAGCGCGCTTGAGCGTTGCACCAAAATACTCAGCCAAAATAGGAGCCACAATTTCAAACTGGCGCACAGCTAGCGTAAGTTCATGCGCCGAATTAACAACGGTCTGAGGCTTGCCGCGCAACTTAGCAATAGAAGTTAACCAGGCACCCAACACCGCCTGGCCGAGAACGGTTTTCCCGCACTGACGCGCAACCGAAATAAGACCAGCGCGGTTAATTAAATCACCGGTATCAGGATCGGATTCAAACAATCCTTCAAGCGCGTAAATTTGCCAGTCCATCAAGTCAACGTGCATATAAGTGTGAGCGAAATCAACCACCAGCTGGGCATACACAGAATTGCCTTTACGCACAGTTTCCAATCTGGGCTGGGTCCTACCAATTCTCGAGTAGTCCGTCTGGTCTTGGCCAGTTCTCGCCAGTTCCGCTTTCGGGGATACAGAGTCT
>Ga0208554_1000110_pt1 | contig 14219 bp, 13 predicted proteins | sample Colrivmet1371B02_FD_187628 | JGI IMG/M metagenome (GOLD analysis project Ga0208554, IMG submission 187628) | Estuarine microbial communities from the Columbia River estuary - metaG 1371B-02 (SPAdes) (version 2) | ecosystem: Environmental > Aquatic > Marine > Intertidal zone > Estuary | place...
TGATAAATGCAAAGATAAACAATTATTATGTTATGATCAATTATGTATTTATTTAGATAGTATAAATGATAATATGTGCAATGTAACATTGATCAAAAATTTAACTTGTACAATATATGAATCTGGATTAGTTTCAATAGAATACGATATATACGATTCTGGATTAATTTACGATTAATTATCATGAACTATATTATTTAATTAAAATAGTATAATTTTTTTATTTTTTAATAATAATAATGTTACGTATAGGAACTGATTGTTCAGGTATAGAAGCACCTATACAAGCCTTGCAACAATTAAGGATACCTTTTGAACATTCTTTTTGTTGTGAAAAAGACAAGTATGCATTACAAAGTATACAAGCTAATTATACTCCTAAAAAAATTTATAATGATATAACTAAACGTAAACATGCTTTATTACCTGATATTGATATGTATATATGTGGATTTCCTTGTCAACCATTTAGTTTAATGGGTAATAAAATGGGTACTGAAGATTCTAGAAGCAATATAATGTACCAATGTATAAAAGTTGTTAAAAAAAAATTACCAAAAGTTTTTATTTTAGAAAATGTTAAAAATTTTAAATTTATTCAAAATGGTCAACCATTTAATTATCTTGTTAAACAGTTAAAAAATATTAAAAATGCGAATGGAGAGTTAGCTTATAATGTTTATCATGATATTCTTAATACAAAAGATTACGGTATACCTCAAAATCGCGAAAGAATATTCTTTATTGGTATAAGAAAAGATATTCAAAATGGAGAATATATTACTCCAGAAAAATTACTTTTACAAGATTTAGATAATTTTATATTAGATAAGACTATTTGTATAAATGAAAATATACCTAATACTATAATGAAAAAATTAAAAAAAATTAATTTTGAAAAAAATTATATTTGTTGCTGTGATACTTATGGATATATGAAAAATATATCACCAACTTTAACTTTATCTGGTTGCAAGTATATGTATCATACTACTTATAATAGATATCTTTCATCTAAAGAATGTTTGCTATTACAAGGTTTTAATAGTAATTTTATAAATATTGTAGGTGATGTTAATTTATGTAAACAGATAGGTAATAGTATGAGTGTAAATGTATTAAAAGCACTGATTAAAAAAATTTATCTAATTACTAATTTATAATACATGCAAAAAAGCCCAAGAACCTACAATATAATATTGCAAATTCTTGGGCTTTTAAGATTTTTTTTTGTATTTTTTATAATTTTATAATTTTTTTATATTTTTATTACATTTTATTTTTAATATATTCTCTTGCTTCATTTTTAATTTTAGTTATTTCATTTGATGTTCTTTCAAATACAAATTTATATTCTTTAGTATTTGTAGTCAAATGATGATACATTTTTTTTACATCATTTGACCCAGTATTTTTAATAAATTCTTTAAGTTCCATTTCACTTACTCCAGTTTCTGAATCGTATACAAATTTTAAAATTTTACCAATTTTAGTATCTGCATTCCACCAGTTATTAATTAATTTTTTCATTCTTTCACCTTCACTTTCACTTTCACCTTCTGTGTCACTTTCTGATTCGCTTTTATACATTGGCTTTAAACCTAGCTTTTTTCTATCCATTGGTCTTGATAGTTTTTTGTTTAATTCTATTGTCTTCATAATTTCACTTGATACAATATTATCATTTTCTACAATTTCTTTCAAGTATTGTTTTTGATTTTCATTGTAATTGATATAATTTTCAATTACACTTTTTGATGCATATAATCTTCTTTGTAAATCTGGTCTTGCTGTTCCTGTAATTCTTCCAATTGTTTGACATAATCCAACTGCATGCATAGTTGTACCTGGTTTATAGATCATAGTTGTTGCTGCAACTGTATCAATTGATTTTTCAGATGATACAAATGAAATTCCACGTGCCATAAGATCCATTCCAATTGTTACAATAATTGGAGATCCAACTTCTTTACAAATTTGATAAAAATCTTTAACTGACATTCCTTTAATATTCCAAACATTCTTTGTTTCGTTAGTACTTTCGTCAGTGTAAAAAATTCTTTTGTTCTTTTTAATTTTGTTATTTAAGGTTACAAACTTTTCTAAACGTGCTTGGAACTTTTCATTGTTAATACGAACAGTAATACCATTGCCATTATAAGTATTTACAACACATTCTAAATAACTACACAATGAAATAAAGGTTGGATCTTGACCATTTCCAATTTTCTTATCAACGCAATAAAGTATAACTCCATTTTCTTTTTCTAAAATTCTTCTATTTTGTTCTTTAATCAAAATTTCTCTAATATATTTTGGATCATCAAGAACATTATATTGAATTTTATCATATCCAATATAATTATTAGGAACTGTTAAACGCATTACATGTTCAATTTTATATTTGTAAACTACATTTTCTGGTGTAGCTGTTACAAAGATTCTTTTTAATTCAATTTCTTTACTGGAAAAATAATTGATCATTTTTAACCATTCTTTATGACTTTCACTTTGATCATCTTTTAAATTTTCAATATCAAAATCTTTAGTAATAACATCACCTTCATCATGAGCAATAATTATTTTTTTCAATTTAATATTTTCAAGTGCTACCATTAATACAATTTGTTCTTTTACTCGTTTAATTTGCGATGCATTATCAAGGCAAAATATAACAATTTTTTTATTATTTTTAAAACAATCTGTAATAATATTACCAAGTTTAGGATCACATGCTTTTACCAAAGTAACATTATCACTGCAAAAATCATTAGAGATTCTATTGTAAAATTGTTCTAATTGATCAGATTTATTATCACAAGAAACAATAACTGGCAATTTTTCATCTAAGCAAATTTCAATAAAGTCTTTTGTAGCCGCAGTTTTACCAACTTGTGTAGGACTATGAATTAAAGCATTAACACTATCGCTTTCAATAAATTTTTTAAAATGTTTTTTAATATTGTGTTCTTTTTTAATAATTTTTTTTGCAAATTCCTTTATATTAGAATTATTTCTAATGTAAACATTATAAGTATTAAATTGTTGTTCAAGCTCATTTTTTTCTTTAATTAAAACATCATAAACTTGTCCTTCAGTAATATTAAATTCTTCAATTAATCTATTAATCTTAGTTAATTTTCCAGCCAAAATTTCAATTCGTTCAGCGTTCATATTATCCTTTACACTTTTATTACTTTTTTGATTTAAATTCATTTTTTTTCCAGTTAAAACTTCAATTTGTTCAGCGTTCATATTATCCTTTACACTTTTATTACTTTTTTGATTTAAATTCATTTTTTTTCCAGTTAAAACTTCAATTTGTTCAGCGTTCATATTATCTTGTTTAGCGTTTATAATATCCTTTACACTTTTATTACTTTTTTGATTTAAATTCAATTTTTTTATGACTTTTTACGATATTTGTTTTATATTATCAATCCATCCCCAAGCAATAATACTAATACGTCCTATGTATACATTTTGGGGAGTTTTATCTTGAAGAATACCGTGCCTCCAAATCGCATTAGTGTCATTTGTAAATGAATAAACTGTACCATCCCTTTGAGGCATACTAATAACAGTTTTAGTTTTAGCATGTTCAAAAGCAGCATCTTTAGTAGCACCAAATGAAACAGCTACTGTAAAATTTTGATTTTTTGCTCTTTCAGCATTAATATAACTAGAATCGTGGTGGAATGGTTTCCAATGTTTTGGATCAATGTACCAATTAAATCGAGTAGATTTGATATCCATCTTAAATGTATCACGTAAACGCTGTATAATCATGTTAAAAGTAGGACATTTTTCTTTCCAACGGAGATGATCATCTGCAATTAAATGAGTTCCATCAATTTTATTATTTCCGTGCCACATTTTTAACAATTCATTTTCAGAAATACCACAATTTTTAATTTCAGAAACTAACCGATTATAAATTTCAAATTCTGAAAAATCACTAAATAAATTTGGTGAAAGTAACACATCTCTAGAAGTTAATAATGAAAAGTCGAGATTTTTATCATTTTTAGAACGTAAATCTAAAACTACTCGTAAATCAACTAGATCTTTATCCATTGGAACAAAACATTCTGTATTTTTTACTCTTTTCCTATTGTATTTATCCTTATTTTTATTATTCTTTTCATTACTTTTGTCATTACTTTTGTCATTACTTTTGTCATTACTTTTGTCATTACTTTTGTCATTACTTTTGTCATTACTTTTGTCATTACTTTTGTAATTGTGTGATTTTGTACATTCATTACCAAATTTACACAATCCATTTTTCCAAAAATAAAAGCATACATTTTCTACATGATTAAATTTACAATTTTCTCTTTTACATTTATTAAACATAAAATCTTTACAAATATTTTTTCGCGTTTCCATTTAATTATTTTTCAACAATAAATTTTTATTTTAAATTTTTTATCTAATCTACTTTTTTAAAAAAAAGTACCTTACCGAGCTGAAGCTCGGCTTCGGCAAGGTAACCAAAAAACAAAGCTGCGCTTAACATTTTAATAAAATATACTTTTTTTAAAATGTAAAATAAAATTATTTAGGAGTAAAATGTTAAGCGCAGCTTTGTTTTTTGGTTACTTTTTTTTAAAAAAGTTAATTAAATAATAAAACGCAATCTGCGTGTTACGATAGTTATTTTTTTATTAATTTATAATATAAAATTATTAAAAATAAAAATGTCAATGTCTACTAAAATAGAAGATTTGCCAGGTTCAAATTTAGAACAAAATACCAACATGCAAATGGAACATCAACAGAATCACATGTTACAAACATTACCGCAAGATATTTTAGGAGATATTAATTCTATTAAAAATGACAATGATACAGCCTTTACCGATCGCCATCTTCAACAAGAACAAAATAATTCAAATATTAAAGTAAATGTTAAAAAACGTGTTCATTTTGAAGATGAAAATTTACAAGGTAAAGTAGAAAGTTTTGAAAATATAAAAGAAGACATTAATATCTTTAGTGAAGAGAATGTATTATTACTTGTTCTCTTTTTATTATCATCTCAAACTGATTTTGATAGATACCCTAAATCGATACCGTTTATTGGAGGATATATAAGTAACCCGTTAATATTTACTGTAGTAAAATGTCTATTTTTAGTTTTAAGTTTTGTAGTAACAAAAAAGTTTGTATTACCAATGATAAGGTTGTAATTTGATTTAAAAAAATAATATAATATATATTATGGATACTAATTTTTTTACTGGTTTTACAAATATTATTAAAAAAGAAATTTCTTTACATAAAGAAATTTCCGTAGAAAATATAAGATTAATTTACGGTGACTATAGACGTTTATATATAATAGATGCTTCTGAAATAAATGAAGCGGATTATGATAGAAATATAAATTATAATATTATTTCTAAAACATTATATGAAGATCAAGTGATACGTTTTTATCCTTATTGGAAAGATAATTTAGTATATCACTATGCAAATTTTATTTCTAGAGAAGAAATGAAAAGAGAAGTTATTAAAAGTATTTTAAAAACAAATTATTTTACATCAGCGCATCAAGATGGATGGAAATCTAGTAATATAATTATTAAATTAGAATACGATAATGGTAAATACTATATGAATTACTATTTAAATGACAATGTTATTAAAGATATTGTTGAAACGAAAAGAAATAATTTTATAGAATTATTAACAAGACTGTTAATCAGTCAAAAAAAAGATGATATATTTAAAGAATCTAATAATAAATTACATCTTTTATTAAAAAAAACACATGGAAACCCTTATGTATCATCTAAACAAATAGAACAAAATGGATTATTAAAGAATGATATTTCATTATATAATTATCAAAAAGAGGATATTCTTTGGATGAAAAATATAGAAATAGATGTAGACAATGGAAATAATATTATATGTTATGATAATAAACCATTTTACAATGTATTAAATGATATGTTTTTATTATATAATAATATGTTATTTCCTCCGGAAATATTAAACAATAATTATAAATTATCATCTTCTTTTAAATATTTTGGAGGAAATATTATATCAGAAGTAGGATTAGGTAAAACATTAATATGTTTATATCATATTTTATCAAATAATACAGAAATGACAGAAATGAGAGAAAAATTAAATCATTTTGTAGATTTCTCTATTAAATGTAATTATTTTTATAAAAGAGGTAAACAAAGAGGATTAACTTGTAAAAGCGATGTTGTAAATGATGATTTATATTGCAATGAACATAAAGATTCAGTTTTTATTGATAAAAGAAGTTTGATATTTAAAAATTTAAATGATTTTTGTTATAAAGATTTTCTAGTAAATATTGATGATAAAAATTATATAAAAACAAATAGTACATTAATAATTTGTCCAAATCAATTATGTGATCAATGGGTTAATGAATATTATTCAAAATTTAATAGTAATCATCGTATATTATTAATTGTAACGTATGACCAATATAAAAACTTGACATTGGGAGATTTCTTATTTTCAGATCTTGTTATAATATCATATAGCTTTTTAACAAATAACAACTATACAAATGATATATGCAAGTTGGATATTAATAAATTTAAAACAGATGAAAATATAACAAATGAGGGATTATTACATTCTAAATGTTTTAATGCATTCCATTTTTTCAAGTGGGATCGTATTATATTGGATGAAGCTCATGAAATTGAAAATAATGTAAAATGCAACTTTTTACAAAATATTATTTTTAATTCATTAAAAAGCAATTATAAATGGAATGTGACTGGAACTCCTTTTCCAAACAAGTTGAAAAGTTTTTTCAACTTGATGTCATATAATACAAATTATATAAAGAATTATAGTGTTGACTATCTTATCCATAATACCTCAGAATTAATTAAAAAAGGTCTTGATGTAAATACCTTTACCGACGCTGTCGATAGACGGCAAGGTATTATAGATAAATGCAGTATACTATTTCGTAGAAATACGAAATCTTCTATAGAAAATGAATATTCATCTAATATATTATTGAATAGTGTTAAATTATTGACTTTTACAAATCAAGAAAGATCTATTTATGATAGTTATTTAATGGGGTATGGATCAAAATATTCTGATTTTTTAATAAAATTATGTTGTCATCCTGATTTAGATCAAAATACAAAAGAATTAATCAAAAATTGTAAAACTTTTGACGAAATCCATAAATGCATGTTGGATTATAATAAAAGTGAATTATCAAAAGAAAAGAAAAAGATTGAACAACTTCAAAAAGATATTGTAAATAAAGAAGCTCAAATCGAAAATCTTACAATTCAATCAAATAATGATTTTACCGATGATAGAATTGAAACGTATCGTACAGAGTTACAAACATTAAAAAGAAAATTAACTATTTCTAAAAAAACACATGATAATATACAAAGAACATATAATTATTTAGTAAAATCAATCCAAACTTTAAAGGAAGAAGAAGTTATTAATTGTCCTATTTGTTTAGACGATATAATAGAGGATCAAAAATGTATTACTAAATGTGGACACAAGTTTTGTTGGGATTGTATTTATAATACATTTAAACAAAATTCTAATAATGGAGGAATAAAGTGCCCATCGTGTAATTATATAATTTCAATAAATGATTTGTATTTGTTAAAAGAGGATGTAAAAGAAATTGACAACCAATGCTCTATTGAATTAGATAATATTATAGAAAATATTAAATCAACGAAAATTGGAAATATCATTTATTTTCTAAAAACTACTTTAAAAAAGGATGATAAAGTAATTCTTTTTTCACAATGGGATGAAATATTACATAAAGTTGGTTCAAAATTAGAACAATTTAAAATAAATTTTGTATATTGTGATGGTAGTGTATATAAAAAGAAACGAGCTATATCATCTTTTAGTAAAAACAGTGATGTAAATATTATTTTACTTTCTTCAAGAAATGCAGCGAGTGGTATCAATTTAACAATTGCAAATAAAATTATCTTGTTAGAACCAATTTATGGATCACAAGAATATCGTAAAGATATTGAATCTCAAGCTGTAGGAAGAGCTGATAGATTGGGTCAAAAACGTCCTATACAAATTTGTAGATTTATTATAAAAGAAACTATAGAAGAAGATATTTATAATAATTTTATAGATGATGACAAGATGAAGATTTTAAAAGGAACGTAAAATAAAGTTTTTTTTTATATGTTTTTATGATAATTAATAAAAACATATAAAAAATGACCACATCATCGATAATGTATCTTACAGAACCAGTAGATTCTACATCGATAATGTATCTAATGAATACAATAATGATTTTAAACATTGTGACATTATACAAGGAGCATAATAAGATATCTAATAATAAATCAAGTATAAAAGATTTAAAAATAGATAAATATTATAAATGTAAATTAGAAAATGTATATTGTAGTATTTGTTGTGAAAATGTAAAATCTAATGAATTTTTAAGAAAATTGCCATGTAAACACAAATTTCATAAAAAATGTGTAGATAAATGGTTAAATAATCTATTGAAAAAATCTAAAAACACAAGTTGTCCTTTATGTAGAATAACCTTGCCGTCTAATAAAAGTTGTTTAATATAAAAAATTTTATTATTAAAGTTATATTATAATAATGTCATTGTATAATAATTTAAAAGATACCTTTAATAATTTTATGAATAATCTTGACAAATGTTTGTTACAAGCACTTGAAGATACAGAATCAGTTAATGAAGAAAATGTAATTGTGGAAGAAAACAATATTGATAAAGAAAATAATGTTAATAAAGAAAATAATGTTAATAAAGAAAATAACATTGATGAAAAAAATAATATTGATGAAGAAAATAACATTGATGAAGAAAATGTTGAATCTAAAATAGAGACTGACCATTTATTTCTTCATTTAAATGAAAAAAATTGTTCTTATTTTGAACATTTTAAACATGCATCTTATTATAGTTCCATGTCATTCAAGGCATCTTTTTATTTTTTAGTTCATGCTTTTTATCCTGATTTTTATCCAGATACAGGATCTACTACAATTAATATTTTAAATAACGAAATTTTAAATAACGAAATTAAAAAAAGAAATTAAAAAAAGAATGTAATTATTTTTTAGGTCTAAATATTTCATATCTAAATTCATTCATTTGTTTATCTTTGATAATATTTGAAGTTATTTTTTCAAATGATATACCATCTAATCTTTTTATAATAAAATGTATAGAATAGACGCCACATTCATTATCTTTAAATTGATGCTGTATATTATTATATTTAATATTATAATCATGTCCTTTAAGAGATAAAAATTTATAGACTTTATTAATAAATTTTTGAATATTACGATTGGGTTTTTTACCGACAGAATCATAATATTCTAATGTTTTAGAATCATTATCTATTAAAAAAGAGGTCCAATGACTTCCAGGTTGATTATGTGAATCTAAATTAAATATAATTCCAACTTTTGTATATTCTAAAATACTATTATAATTAACCTTTTTTATTTTGTAAAAATCAGATGGGAGCGCTCCTACAAATTTAAAATCTTTATACATTTTTTGATACTGTAAAAGAATTGCATCAATATCATTTGTATTTAACCAAGAATTAAATTTAAGAGTCATTTTTGGTTTAAATGTAAAATACATTATTTTATTTTTAAGATTTTTATCTGATATATTTTTTACAAAATGTAAATCTAACCAGCAATATTCAGTTTTACATAATGGTTTTAATCTATTATAAATAGATTCCCATAATTCTTTTTTGGTTTTATTCGATATATTTATAGGTTCTTTTATTATACATTTTTTATTCTTGCATATACCTTTACCGACGCTGTTCTTTTTATTATAATAATCATTGAACGAACTCGCTATATCAATTAATTCATCTTTTTTAAAACATGTATAATATTCTTTTATATTTTCAACATTTGGTGCACAAAAACTCATAATGCAGATACTATTATTAATCAATAAAATATTTTTAAAAAAAAGTAATTTAAAAATAACAAATAATATAAATTTATAAAATGTTACAAACTCAATCTGAATGTTCATGCGATTATTATAATGTTTATAGTTTACAATTTTTCAAGTCATTAGGTCAATTAACAGCTGGCTTATTAAGTACAGCTGTAGTTGTTCCTATGTATACATATTATTCAAGAAATTTTCTATCTAATAATAATAATAACAATAATGTTTTAAGCGAACACGACGTCGACGACGAAGAAAGTGATCTAAGTGAAAGTGAAGAAAACGATGATGTTAAAGTAGAATCTGATTCAATAACTGACCTAGACAGTAGGAAGGCGGTGTTAGAGGAAGACTTTTCTTTCAGCTCTCCGAAGGGAGAATGGTGATTTTATAATCTTCATCCTTAGTAAAATTATTTTCTAAAAAAAAAATGAATATATTTATTTGTAAATCAACAAATAAATAGATCAACTTTAAATATTTTATTGTTACATTTTTGAATGATTTTTTTGTTAATTAGTAATTTTGTAATTCAACACGTCTATTCTGCTGTTGTACCTTTAATATTAGACGGCAAGGTACCTTTACCGACTCTGTCGATAGACGGCAAGGTACCTACTTCTCCTTTTGGTAGAGCTAAAGATATTTGTTTAAGAGGTAATGGAGTAGCATATTCTGTTGGAGGATTTCCTGGTACACCTTATCTTGTTAGGCCTTTTACAGAAACTTTTATTAATCCTTCTGATGCTCAATCAAAAGGAAAAGAATGTAGAGATGATGGACATTGTATTAGAACATATGAAATTGATGTAAAAGAAGTTCAAAAACGTGTATTTGACAATACTATTCCGTCATGTAAAGCATTTCCAGGAACATGGTTTTTATCTTATAATGGTAGTATTCCTGGACCTACTATTCGTATGCCAACTGGACACGAATCTCTAGTACGTTTTAATAACAAAATCAATTTTAAAACTGGATTTTTTAAACAATCATTTAGTCCATGTTTAGCTAATAAAGGGAGACAAGGTCGTCCATTTAGTGTTCATTTACATGGTTCAGCTAGTTTACCAGGTTATGACGGGTGGGCGGAGGATGAAACTTGTTTTGGAGAAACAAAAGATTATGTTTATCCTAATAATCGTCCTAACACTGGATGGTATCATGATCATGCTTTACATATTACTGCAGATAATGCATATCTTGGTTTAGCTGGAATGTACCTTATTTCTTCAAAAAGTAAAGATGGTGGTTGTGGAGAACCATGGAATTTAGAAAATATTGAAGAAAAGTTGTTAATTTTAAACGATAAAGTTTTAAATAACAAATGTCAATTATTTACAGATATTTTTGGTGCTCATAAAAATGATTTGTATGGTGATATTAATCTTGTATCTGGTATTCCATGGCCTAAAATGCCATTAGAACCAAAATGGTATCGTTTTCGTTTGCTAAATGCAGCTGTTTCTAGACCATATCTTGTTAAAATTAAAGATGATAAACTTAAAGACATTGGACAAAATATTTGTAAAGTATTTGCTGCAGATGGAGGTTATAGAAACACACCTATATCTTTTCCATCAGAAGGTTTATTAATTGGAGTTGCTGAACGTTATGAAATAGCATGCGATTTTACAAATTTCAAAGGAAAATCAATGTATTTGTGGAATGATTACGATCCTATTATGATGAAAAATGTACCGTATTTTTGTAATAGTCATCTTATTGCTAATTTACAAATTGGATCTGTCACAAGTCAACCTAACCCTCCAGCATTTCAAGAAAGTAATACGGCAATTGAACCATTAAAGCCTATTAACAAAGTTATGACTCAAACAGATTTAGATACTGCTTTGCAAATGGCAAATTCTGGTAAATCACATAGACAATTTACATTTGGAAGAACTAATGGTCATTGGACTATTAATGGAGAGACTTGGGATACAATGAAAATTGCTGCGAGTGACGTTGGACAAAATACTTGGGAATTATGGGAATTTAATACAGGAGGTGGTTGGTTTCATCCTATTCATATTCATCTTATTGACTTTTTTTTAATAAAAAGAGAAGGTGGAGATAATAAAGGTGTTCGTGCATATGAACAATTTTCTCCAAAAGATGTATTTTATCTTGGTCCTAGCAGCAAAGTTTATACTGTTGCTAGATTTGGGGCACATAAAGGTGATTATATGTTTCATTGTCATAATCTTATTCATGAAGATAATGATATGATGCGTGCATTTCATGTTACAGATAGTGCAGGTGGTAAAAATGCTTTATCAGCTCAACCATTTATTATAAATCCATTAAATAATATTATCTACAATAATTGGGTATACGCGGATCCTTTATTAGGAGAAACAAATGCAAAGTTATCAGCTCTTATGCCTACATTCAATAGAATACATTTTAATAATACTCTTACTAAAAATTTACATAGAATTTTTTATCCATTACCTTCTGATATTCCTTTAATGAAAGGTGCTGAAAATCCTTGGCAATCAAAATGGTGTTCAATGACTTAGATTTAGAAGGTATTTACCTCTCATTCTTTAATAATATAACTTTATTTAAAGATAATTTCTATATTTTAAATTCAAACTAGTAATCGTAATTTTGAATTTAAAATTGAAAAACGACAACAAGCAACATGTATATCCTTTATATGCTTTAAACAATTATATTAGAAAATCATCTTGTATATTAGGAGGATATAACTTATAATTCTACTCTTTCTACACGAATGTTAAGTTTTCAAAGTCTTAATTAAAAATACATTTAAAAATAAAAATCAAATTTCTTAACTTTATCGTATATAAACATTTCACGATAAACAATCGCATCATAGAAACAGAACTCACATTGAAAAATTAGAAGCATTTCATCATAAACGTTCACCTCGTAGAAATAGAAATAGAAATAGAAATAGAAATAGAAAAGAAACATGCTGAAGGTCCAATTTAAATAAAAAATTGATTTATGAAATTGTATATATATATATATATAAATGCTATTTTTTACATTGCTTACATCAGTTTTTTGTTTTCCTAATAATAAATGTATAAATCCATCAAAAACAGTATTGATTGATTTATTTAATACTTGGAATAAAGCTTTGCAATCAAATAATCCAGAAAAGGTACTCGATTTATATAGCAAAAAATCTGTATTGTTAGCTACTCTTGAAAATGAACCATTGAATACATATATAAAAAAATTACATTATTTTGAAGAATTTTTATTAAAAAATCCAATTGGAACTTTAATTACAACTTATACAAATACAGATACAATTACACCTTATATTGATGGCACTTATAATTTTAATATTAATGTATTTAATGATAATTGTGCACCAATTAAATGTGGTAATATTACAAATATATGTACTGGAAATTGTCGTATTGATGTTAAAGCGAGATTTACATATATATACATATGCGAAGAAAGAAAATGGAAAATTCAACATCATCATTCATCTAAATATCCTAATATGTAGTTTTTTCTTAATTAAATAAAAATAAAAAATTGAATTTAAAAATTTTAAAAAATATAAATAAAATATGCAAATCAAAAACATTATTATTTCTTTTCTTTTTATCTCTGAATCTGTTATTTCTGCTCCACGTAGAAATAAAAATCATGTTGAAGCAACTGAAGCAACTGAAGCAATTGAAGCAATTGAAGCAATTCATCATAAACGTTCACCTCGTAGAAATAGAAATCACGTTGAAGCAACTGAAGCAACTGAAGCATTTCACGTTGAAGTAGCAACAATAAAGAAAGGATAAACTTGGTATTGATACTGTTCCTATAGTTGAATAATTAGTCTAATGTATATTTAGTTATAAAAAAATTGAATTTTAAATAAAAATGTATAAAAAAACACCTACTTTACAAGATAATGTCATCCTTAACTCCTATGTTTATGAATTCTTTTAAATCTACCGACGACGTTAATAGACAGCAAGGTAACACTAAAATTAAATCTGAATTAAATCCAAACGCTTCTGAATTTATTCCTGAAAAAAATAGTGAAAAAATTCCTTTCATTGAAAATGAAAACAAAATTTTTGATTCTTTAGAAAAACAATTTGTACAAAATAATGATTGGATTTTTTACGTATAAAATTACTTTTTTATAAAAAAAGTAACCAAAAAAATAATAAAAAGTAACTAAAAAAATAATAAAAAGTAACTAAAAAAATAATAAAAA
>Ga0208554_1000118_pt1 | contig 13564 bp, 8 predicted proteins | sample Colrivmet1371B02_FD_187628 | JGI IMG/M metagenome (GOLD analysis project Ga0208554, IMG submission 187628) | Estuarine microbial communities from the Columbia River estuary - metaG 1371B-02 (SPAdes) (version 2) | ecosystem: Environmental > Aquatic > Marine > Intertidal zone > Estuary | place...
CTTACTTTTCCTTCCTTTTCCTTACTTTCATTTTCCATTCGCAATTCGCTTTCCCTTTCCCTTTTCCATTCGCAATTCCTTTTCCTTCCTTTTCCATTCGCAATTCGCTTTCCCTTTTCCATTCGCTTCCTTTTCCCTTTCCCTTTCCATTCGCTTTCCCTTCGCTTTCCCTTTCCCTTTCCATTCGCTTTCCCTTTCCATTCGCTTTCCCTTTTCCATTCGCTTCCTTTTCCTTACTTTGTCGTGTGGGGGCGTAACCCCACTTAGACATATGCATTCAAATTATAAGTTTCTTCCCATTTATGAAAAACTGCTCGTCTATTTTCAACAGATTCTTCTAATCTAGATTCGTAATTATCTAAAAAATCTTGATCATTGCAAAGTTCAATTGCATTTTCCAAATGTAAACATTGTTTATCTAACAAATGATCATTCATAATTTTTACATTATCTAGAAAGCTACTGGAAATATTATCAAATAATTTAAATGAAACAAAATTTGTTTTTGAAGACAATATGTTTTCAGATAAAATTTTCAAACTATCCAAATAATTCGCCTTTACATCATCTTTTAAATTAAAGTATTTGCAAATAATGTACTTTTCAGAATTTGTTGGTCTACTAGTTTTTGGTTTGTAGATATATACTTCTTGATAACATTGAAATAACAAATATAATAAATTAATACTTGTTTCTGTCAAAATATCAAATACTTTTAAAATAAAATGTCCATTTGTTTGTTGCATACTAATAGCACTATAAATTTCATTTAAAATCAAATGATAATGCAATTGCTCTTTATGATTAAAATCTGTACCCTCATCAAAACCACCATCGGCTGTTACTAAATAAAAATTCTTTTTAATAATATTCTTAATATGTTCTAAATTTTGTAAATTATTAATATCACCAGTATTATCCTTTCCATATGTAATACATAAATACTTGTTTAGAATATTCTTATTATAACTAGGTAAATTATAATGTTTATATTGTGGCAAATCCTTATTCAAAGATATAGTGTAAATCCTAGAATTATCATACTTGTTGTTTTTACGTTTACTCTTAACAACTGTAAATCCTTCTTCGTCTACATCCGGTTTATCAATTTGCAATGGTTGAATAATTCTATCAATTTGCAAATAAATATTTGTACCTTGAATAAATCCACCAGGTGCTTCCGCACAATGTAAAATAATCTCGTTTTCATTATAATCTTCAAAAATTTCAAACTCGTTAATAATTTCCCAATATTTGTAAAATGCACGATTAATAATTGGATCTTTTACTTGAAAATCATATTCGTTAATATACCAACGTACTTTTTTCCAATTTTCACCATTAATATTATCAATGTTATTTCTACAAATATTTAATTTTTCATTGTAACCATACAATTCTTGAGGACTTTCTGGATTATTATCCATTTTTAACTTTATACTCAAATCGCTAATTACATCAGAACTATTTGAATCAAATCTGAATAACATTATACCTCAGTTTGTAAATTAAATCTTTTAACTTTTAAATTTGATTTTTTATTAAAAAAATTAATCTTGACTAACAAAATATTCTTGACTAACAAAATATTCTTGACTAACAAATTAATCTTGGCTAACAAAATATTCTTCTAATCTTTTTTGCAACTCTTCTTTTTTTCCAGATGTTTTTAATCCAATTTCTTCCAATAATTCTTTAATAACCTTTATAGTCATCTTTGCATTTGATTGTAATAAACCATTGTACTTTTCATAAATTAGTTTTTTCTTATCTGTAAATTTGTCCGTAAATTTGTTGTTTTGAGTTTCCATCGGTGTTTCTATTGCTTCTGGTGTTTCTATTGCTTTCAGTGTCTCTATCGCTTTCAGTGTCTCTATCGCTTTTGGTGTTTCTGTTGCTTTTGGTGTTTCTATTGCTTTCAGTGTTTCTGTTGCGTTTGGTGTTTCTGTTGCGTTTGGTGTTTCTGTTGCTTTTGGTGTTTCTGTTGCTTTTGGTTTATCAAATAATAAACATTCATTATGCATAATTATATACCAATTATTATACTCTAATTGTTCTATTTCAATACTGGATTCAACGTTTGATATTCGTCTTTCAACAACGTGTCTATGACAAGTGAAATATAAATTTTTTTCCCCAGTATAATATTCTGAAAAATCAAGTGGATCTTTGATAAAAATAGGTATGTAATTAATATTTAAATCATCAAATATCTTTTGAATTTTAGGAAAATTTTTATCAGGTGTGTTATCTAGTGAATCATCTCTAATACAATTTTTGTAATATTTGTATTCGATGCAATTAATCATATCAATAATGTTGTATAATGAATTAACCTTATATACACTCATATTTTTTTGATGTAAATCAATTGTTTCAAAATTAAACTGTGTCAAACCAGATATATCAAAATTTTGTTGGATATGTGGGATATCTTGGATATCTAGGATATTTTCCTTTTCTTGATTGTTATTTTTTTGAAATACACAATAACGATTTAAAAATGAAATATCGCGTTCACATTGTTTGAATTCCAGTCCTGAATTTTTTGAATTGTATAAATTTTCAAACAATTCTGTTTCCACGCACGTATAACCTTTTTCTTCCATTATAGCTTTAAAATTATCAAAGTCAATTATCCACTCGTCAGAACCTTCTCCAAGAATATTATTTCCATTCAATGTTATTTTCAAACGATTTCCATAAACTGATCCTGGATTTACTGTTTTTTCTAAAAGATAAATAATTTCACCGTTTTCATCGTATGATACTAGATCCTTTTCTCCAAATAATTTATCCAATTGTTTGTTATCCATAAATGTAATAATAAAATACCCAGAGTTTTTTAAAGATGTTTCTAAAATTTTTACAATATTTTCCACACGTTTTTCCGATTCAAAAAAATAATGAATGCCAAATTGACAACATACTACATCAAACATACACTTATTTTTGTAAATAATTTCATACCCATCATCACGTGTTAAATCCAATTTAGAAAAATTATAATCAAAATTTGTTTTTGTTTGTAATTGATCAAAACGCCTTTTACATTCTGTAATATTACGTTCTGAAATATCATATCCATATACATTCTTAATATTATTAAATACCCATTTGTGCATATCACCACCTTTACCAGAACATAATTCTAATAAGAATCCTGTATTTTTAGCATACTTGTTATATAAATATTCTTTTACTTTGTTATGAAAGCGTCTCATTGTTTCAAAAAAAAAATCTCCATTCTTTTCTGAAGAATTATTTTTAGAGTTTGTATAAAACTTTAATAAATAATCCTTTTCAACAGGATTATTTATGTTATTCCAAATATCACACGCAACTTTGCTAAAATTACCGTGCTTTCTTGGATTTACTGTCTTATCCCATCTAGTTCTTAATGGTACAAACATCAATTTAGCAGAATCCCATTTAAATTCTATAACTGTATTTGTTTTGTACGATTCACCAGTAGTAGAATCAATTAAACTATCAGAAAATGACGTTTCATATGTCACTAAGCGTGATTCTGTATTTTGACCACACAATTTTTCAATATCAAACAAAACAGTTGTTGTCTTGTTTTTTTCAGTTTCATTTGATCTAGGAACCTCACCTTGCACATACAATTGCCATTTAAAGGTACCTTGCCCGCTTACGCACTCTGCGTTAATGGTACCTTGCCCGCTTACGCACTCTGCGTTAATGGTACCTTGCCCGCTTACGCACTCTGCGTTAATGGTACCTTGCCCGCTTACGCACTCTGCGTTAATGGTACCAACGTTACCATTGTTTGGCATTTTTACAGCATAAAAATCAATTGTATTCATTTCTGCAGGTTTCCATTTCAACAAACTTGTCCACTTTTTAACCAATGGATATGGTTCATTTACAGGTGTAAAAATCAAACCATCATTTGCATACGCATTTTCAGAAACAGAATCTAATATATGCTTTGATCCACTAAATACATTTCCAAAATAATAATGTTTAACTGAAATCTTGTAAAAATGTGATTCTGATAATGTCTTGACAATATGATTCAAACGATTTAAACGAGTCTTTAAATCATACTTGGTTTGTCCTCGTAAATCTTTACCATTATAAAACAAACAATCAAATGACAAGAAATGAATTTGATTTTGGTGTCTTACAAGTTCACCATCTATAATTGTAGAATAATACATCTTGTCGCTACATTCAGAATTATTTTCGTTGGTATTTTCATCTTCATTTTGTTTACAAGATTTAACATTTGTTTGATAAATTTTGGCCAAATTATTATCAATAAAATATACTGATCCAGTCTTGTCAATAAACATAAAAGCACGATCTCCATCTGCTTTATCCGTTACTGAATATTGTTGTTTGTACAAATTTGAAATTTTTTCCTTATGAAGAGTCTCTGGTTGAGCACCGATAAAATAATTATTTTTTACAAGATCTCTGTATTCCGATACAACACGACGACGTTCATTACCAGGAATCACATAAAAATTTCCTTGACGATTTTGCAAAATAACCATCAAATATTGCATAATCAAATCAGATTGCATTTTGTTGATCTCCAATTCCACTTCATATTTGGTTTGAATTTTGTTAAATCTATCTTCCTGAACAACAATCGTCAAATCAAAACTACCAAATGGTAAAATATAACTAGTTCTTGACTTATTTCTAACCAATTCATATTGTTCACCATTTTCAATCTTTATACCATTTGTTCGTTCAAAACTAACAGATATACGTAAATCGTAATCGTAGATATCATAATTTCGCAAATTCTGTTTCAACATAACCGTTTCTGAATTATCTGATAAATCAATAATTCTTTTAACTGAAGCACGGTCTCTTTTGTAAATAAATTCCGTTGTATTTTTTATATTTTTTTGTATTTGTTGTCCATCAAACATCCGTTTTAAAGAATAAAAATTCTCAATATCAACATTTGAATCAAAAGAAGTTCTATTCGACTTGTTTTGATAAAATTTACCAAAACGTATCTCAAATTCATTATTCTTTGCAAGAGCTTCTTGCAAAAAATTAAACAAAGTGTGTGTATTATTTTCACCAAAATCAAAAAAAGACATTGTTAACTAAAGGGTAACTTTTATAGTTTTTTATTTTTTATTCAATTTTTTATTTTCCAGTTAATTTTCCAGTTAATTTTGATAGTATCTTTAAAATTAAATTTTTGAAATCTATTATATTAATTTAAATAGCCATAGGTGCTCGAATCGATGGATGTGGGAAATAACCTACAATATCAAAATCTTCAACTGTCATTTGTTCAATAGGTTTTGTCTTGATATCAGGATTTAAAAATAACTTTGGAAATGGTCTAATTTCTCGTGTTGATTGTTCTGCAATTTGTTCCAAATGATTCTTATATATATGCATATCACCAACATTGTAAATTAAACAATCTGGTTTCATATCACAACGTTTAGCTATAATATAAGTCAATACAGCATAACTAAAGATATTAAATGGATTTCCCAAGAAAATATCATTAGATCTCATATTAAACATACAACTAAGATAACGTTCGCCATTTCGTTCAGTAACATAAAATTGTAATGAAAAATGACACGGCAAAAGAGCCGTTTTATCAAAATCAGGTGGATTCCAATACGACATCATAATTCTTCTACTAAATGGATTTGTTTTCAATTCATTGATAACATATTCCAATTGATCAAACCCACCAATCTTAGAACTATCTATGTTTGATGTATCAGCAAATGCTTGACTATATTTTGCACCAAAATGTCTCCATTGCCACCCATACCCTGGACCTAATATTCCCGTATCATAATGATGTAAACCACGGTTATCTAAAAATTCTCTAGATGTATTGCCATCCCATATTTTTACTCCATTTCTTTGTAAAATTTTTGCATCAGTGTCACCCCTCATAAACCAAAGTAATTCTTCAATACAACTTTTCCAAGGCACCCTTTTAGTTGTCAATAACGGGATACTTTTAGAAATGTCAAAATGAATTTGATGTCCAAATACACTAATTGTCCCAACTCCTGTCCTGTCATCTCTGCTATTACCCTTTTCTAAAATATGTTTTATACAATCTAAATATTTATGCTCATCAGTTTTATAATTGTCAAAACGTTTGTATTCTAAAAACCGAAATGTATATCTGGATTCGTTGTATTTTTCTGATACACCAATTAATTTATATCTTTGATCAAAATGTGACATAAAAGTGTCTGGTTCTAAAAAATTCCAATGTGGCTTATAATCATATACTTGTGTTAAAAATATTTTACTTGGAAGTATCGTATTATTATCTGTCTTTAAAAACAAATCATAAATTTGACTACCACCAATCACATATACATTTGATCTTGTACATTTGTAAAAATCTAAAAATTGTTCAAATGTAATAAAATACACATTTTTACAAAATCTAGATGCAATATCGGAACCTCGCGGAAACAAAGAACCTCGCGGAAACAAAGAACCTCGCGGATAAGGTGATAATTTTAATAAATCAGGGTCATTTGTCAATACTAAATTTATTCTACCCTTTAAAGGACGTTTTTCTCTAGGTATTGAAAACCAAGTTTTTCTACCCATCAAAACAACATTTTTATCAAGTAAAGATTCCTTAGATAACCTATTTGTAGTAATAGATTTAAATGATTTCATATCTTCTGACAATTTAAATAACAACCCTCCATTTCTTCCAATTGCTAATTTATTTTGATAATTTGTAACACAACTAATAATATTAATAGTCATGTTTTTCTTTATCTTAATTGTTTAAACTCTTTAATTCATTTTTTTTTAAATAATGAAATGTTGACTTTTCAAGTGGTTGTCTTTAGTCGTTTTAAAATTATAATGTTAGAATTCCATTTAATATTGGTCAGCATTATGAATGAAATTCATATTAAAATTCTTTTAGATTTATCTAATTTTATATCATCGTAACACTTTGTTATATAGTTATTTATATATATTTTATTACCATCATTTATATATTCAGAAAGTAATTGTATATTTTTTATTAAACCAAAATTATTAAATATTAACATTTCTAAACCCGTACAAATGCTATCTATATAAATCATTGTATTTATAGCTTTGCCCAAATGACGTTTAACTAAATATTTTAAATATTCAAATTTTGCCATTTCGCATAATTTTATAACTCTATGTGTATTTATTATTATAAAACTCCTTTCTAATAATCCTTTATCATTATCGTACTTTTGCTCTTTTATTAATATTTCTAAATGGATTTTGTCATGTAATTCAATACATGTATTTATTAAAGACTGATAATCAATACTACGCCCCCTCATTATATATTCGCGCTTTTGATCAATAAAATATTTTAAAACATTAGTTCTTTTATAACGAATTAAACAAACAAGTATTTCACAAATATAACTACTATCATCGACATTAAATTTACCAAAACAATGTTTAACAAACATATATTTAATACACGTTATTAAATAATTATCACCCCTTGAATATTTTAATTCACTTATTGTACATGACAATAAACTAATTGGTATATTAAATATATCAAACAATACATGTAATTGATCTATATCAGAATTTACTAATATATATTTCATATCATTTAATGAAATAAATGTATCGTTAATTAATCGATCTATATCAGAAATATATAAACCAGAATAATTTAAAATTCTTGCGTCTTCGTCTTGTTCATTTATCGTATTTATCGCATTTCTAAAACAACATTGTGATGCATAAAAACGGAATAAATCATTATCTTTTATAGAATTGTCAATCATATACACAAGAAAATCTGCTTTATAACATTTGTGATTCTTGAAATAGTAAAACATACGAAATAAATGCTTTATAGAATTTGTTTTATCAAATACTCTTTGGAATCCAAAAGATCTTATTATTTTTTTTACAAATATTTTATTACAATAATTTTCATTGTACTTGTAATTACCATAACAAGAAATATTAACCATTAACACATTTACAATATCTTGGACCGACAAGTATTTTGATAACGTTTCAAAAATATCATATATTAAAAAATCATCGAATGAGCGTTTCATTATGAGTTATTTGTAAGATCAACCAATACGCCTCTAATATATATTATGTTTTTATTTTTAAACAGGTTTGATTAAAATTTATTTTTTAACAAACAATTACATATGCATATATTAGGTATTGATTTTGGAACTTCAAATAGTTGCATATCTTACTTTAATGGAAGTAATTATTGTATTATACCTAATGAACAAGGTAAATATACTACACCATCATGTATATATTTCAGTCCAACAAGTGATGAAATATTATACGGAGAAACAGCATATATATCTTCACAAAACCCATGCAATGTTATTTATAATATTAAACGATTGATTGGTACAAGTTATTCCGAATTCATAACAAATACATCACTTCGATATTTTTTTCGTCATTTAAATATTGTAAGGGACAGGGGCTCAGAATATTGTAGTATTACATTAACATATAACAACGTTATACAAACATTTTCTATAGAATATATTTGTAAATTGTTTTTACAACACATTATATCATATGCCGAAACGCATTTAAATGTACCAGTCCAATCTGCTGTAATCACTGTACCAGTACAATTCACACATATTCAAAGAAATATTTTAAAATCAATCTTCCAAGATATAAATGTGTTTGTCCTAAGAATACTCAATGAACCCACAGCTGCCACTTTAGCTTACATACAAAATGAAAATGACAATGAAAATGACAATGACAATGACAATGAAAATGACAATGAAAATGACAATGAAAATGACAATGAAAATGACAATGAAAATGACAATGAAAATGTATTAGTAGTAGATTGTGGTGGTGGGACTACAGATTTTACTGTATTAGAATGTGATTACTCTGATATGTTTTTTGAAGTTAAACAAACTTGCGGTGATATATTTTTAGGTGGTGAGGATATAACAAACAATTTAGTAAATTATGTTTTATCTAAATCAAATGTTTTATCTAAATCAAATGTTTTATCTAAATCAAATGTTTTATCTAAATCAAATGTTTTATCTAAATCAAATGTTTGTTTTACAACAAAACGTGTTGATAATATTAAAAAACAATGTGAAACTTGCAAATGTAATCTTAGCTTTACAACAAAAGATAATATATTTATAAATGAAAATCAAAATTTATGTATAAGTAGACCACAATTTATATCTATTAATAACGTTTTTTTTGACAAAATAAAGTCATATTTGATGCAAATTACTTTTAAAATTAACAAGGTTATTTTTATTGGTGGTACTACGAGAATTCCTCATTTTGTAACAATTGTAAGGGACATATTTGGAAAAGATATTGTTATACAAAATAAAATAAATCCTGATCATACAGTTAGTATTGGTGCTGCTATACAAGGATATTTATTAACAAATAACGTTAATGCTACAGAAAATGCTACAGAAAATGCTATTACATTTTTAGATATTGCACCAATGTCATTTGGTGTAGAAACTGTGGGTGGTATTATGAGTCCAATAATATCAAAGGGTAGTATTTTACCTGTTAGTAAAACACAAGATTTTACAAACTCTGACTCTAATTCTGAAATTGATATTCTTGTTTTTCAAGGTGAACGTAGATTAGTAAAGGACAACTTGTTTTTAGGTTGTTTTAAAATAATACTTGATAGCCCTAAAAAAAACAATATTATTATTCAAGTCACGTTTGATATTAATTCTGACGGTATATTAATAGTAACAGCTAAAGAAAAATCACAAAACGATGAAAAAATGTTGATAATAACTGATTATTTAAAACAATTACATGACACTTATACATATTCTGATGAATTTGAAAAAATACAAGATTCAGAAATGTCAAGTAAAATTTTGGCAAAAGTAGAGCTAAATAATGTTTTTCAAACTTTTTCTTATAAAAAACATCAAATATACAAAGAGAATATACAATTGCAACAATTATTAAATGAAATATCTGATATAATTGACAATTTTGAAAAATATACAACCAAAGATTTAATTGAATATAAAATTAAATTTCAACAGCGATGGCATATAACTTGTATTAATTTATAATATTTTTTTTATTAATATTATTATATATGTCTGATAATACTTCTGATAATACTTCAGATACACATTCTAATTTTTGGTCAATGAGTGAAAGTGATCAAAACAGTGTTTGTAAACAGGATGACTTAAAACTAGAAGAATATAAAATTTTAAATTTTTTAGGTTCTGGATCATTTGGAAATGCTTATCTTGCAGAACGATTAAATAGTCCTAAAAAATATGTTTTAAAATTTATTCAAATTAGAAACCCAAGTGATAATAAAAATATTGGTGTAAAGTTACAAGATATACATTCTGAAATAAATATTTTACGACAAATATCAGATAATATTTGTACTCCTGATATTCTATGTTATTATGATCATTTTTTTACTTGTAAAGATAATGTTGTAAAAATGGTCATAGTTACTGAAGCATTTGTAAATTCTATTTCATTAAAAAAATATATAGAAACTAATATATCAAATTTAAGTGATAAATTAGATGATGAAATTTCTAGTTTAGTGGATGAACGAGATATTATTGAAGAAGATTTAAAATATTTATCAAATTCTATAGAAACAAAATCATTACAAAAAAAATTAAACAAACTTGACGTGAATATTATAATTAAACGAGAAAAATTACAACAAAATCCAATGATACCATTATCACATAATGTATTATTAAAAATAATGTATAATATATTAAAAGCTATATATCATCTTTTTAAAGCTGGAATTGGACACGGAGATTTAAAACCAGGTAATATATTAATTAATGAAACTACACTTGATATACAAATAATAGATTTTGGATTGGCATGTACAAAAAATTGTTTACCCTTGGGTACTATTCTTTATGATTCACCTGAAATATTAAATAATCATCTTAAGGGAAGAATTGAACGAACATTTTCTTTACAACGTTTACAAAAATCTGATATTTTTAGTGTTGGGTTAATATTTTACGAACTTGCAAATGGAAAATTACCATACATACCAGAACAACAATCCGAGTCACCTATTAAATCACTTTTTAATTATTATAAAAATAATATTATTTTTTCAATGTACAATGATAATAAATATCCTATTGATGAAAAAATAAATATGTTTATAGATTCTATTTTAACAAAAAACGAAGATGTTAGACCTGGAATTAAGCAATTAATAACAACTTTCGAACAAATAATCGAAGAATACAATGTATTGGCTGAAAAACGTAAACGAGAACGAATCGGAACATCTCTGTCTCCTTCAAGTCCTGTTAAATATTCACCTGTTATATTTACACCAAATGAAATATCTCAAAAAGGAAGTGGATTTAATAAAAAAACATCTAAATATCCTCGTAAATAGAGTAAGGAATATGATATGTAATAAAATGGGATGGCTAGTTGTAGATATCACAAAAGGCTAGTTGTAGATATCACAAAAGGCTAGTTGTAGATATCACAAAAGGCTAGTTGTAGATATCACAAAAACTGCTAAACTTTTTTTAAAAAGTTTAATTATTTTGTTATTCACTTTCCAATAATTAAAAATAAATCATTTATAAGTCAATTAAAAATAAGATCATTTATAAAATCATTTATAAAATCATTTATAAAATCAATTTAACTTACGTTAATTTTTATTAATTTTTATATTTAAAATTAATATAAAACAAATGGTTCAAGTTGATGTTTATGGTGATGCACGTGCTACCTGCACTCAAAGAGTATTAATTCTTTTAGAAGAATTAGATTTAAAGTACGATCTAAAATCTGTTGATTTATCAAAGGGAGAACATAAAAAACCAGAATTTATGGAATTACAACCATTTGGAAAAGTACCAGCAATTAAATACGATGATCGTGTAGTATTTGAATCTAGAAGTATTTTACGATACATTGCAAAAAACAATGTTGAAATCAAAGATTTTCTTGGTGGAACTGATGTTGATATTTGGTTAGAAGTTGAGTCACAAAATTACAATCCACCAGTTAGTCGTATTGTTAATGAAAAATTGTTTAAAAAATGGCGTGGTGAACGTCCTGATTTGGAAGTTGTAAAAAGTTCTGTTGAAGAATTAGAACGTGTATTGGATGTTTATGAACGACGTTTAGCAACTGTTCCTTTTATTGGAGGAGAAGAATTTAGTATTGCAGATATTAGTCATATTCCTTATACTAATTACCTCCTTAAATGTGGCTACAAGGATTTATACAAGCAACGTCCAAACGTTTACAAATGGTTAAAGCGAATTGTTAAACGAGATAGTGTTCAATTTTTATTAAAGGAAAGTGAAAAAGAAGAAGAAAAAGAACACGAAGAATAAATTACGTTTTTAACTTTATATTAATATTTTTTAGTTTTACAATTTTTCAAAAAGATGCCAGTTTATCAGTATAACTCGCTGATGATGAAAAAATGTTAAAGCAACATAAAGTAGTTATTTTTTCATAAATATTTTTAATAAAAGTGTATGAAAATAAGTTTATTAGTATAAACCCCAGATAGATAGTTCAGTTCCATCAATGATACTTAGTTTTCCATTGTCATCTAAATATAATTTATAAGGACCCCTTCCCTTACCATCTGTATTAGATGCCCAAGTAGGAGCTCCATTTTTATTATATATAACTAAATTACCATCTCCTTGCATATATAATTTATATGGTGCACCAGATGTTCCTGGTGTTGAACCATTATTCCATATTTGTGTACCATTATCCGCCCTTGCAACTGATAATAAACCATCGCCATTAGCATTAAAACCTACATAAAATCTACCATTTGGGGAGCGTATATTACCACATTCATTAACGCAAATATGTTTAGTGGAAAGGTCAGATTTTAATGCAACCTTGTCATTCGTCTCCTTCACAAAAGACATCAGGTCAGATTTTAATGCATAATCTGAAATACCTACAATATTTTGTGCTGAAACAAATCCAGAATCTGCTCCTGAAGCATACGAATCTAGATTATTTTTAGTCCATCCAGTACCCATATAATGAATACGACCTCTTACACCCTTTATACGAATGTGCGCAAATCTATCAACACGAGTAATTGGTACAACTGCTGCGGCATCATGGAAATTATCTTTTTGTTCATTTCGTACATTTTGGAAAGCATTAACACGTCTAACGAACACTTCTTGTCCATTAGCTAAAACACCCCAAATATCAAAATGTCTACAATTTGACCAAGGTAAATGAAATAAGAAACCAGATTTCATACCAGCTGGTACAGCAATATCTGCAGTTCTATTACTTGAATTATTGTCATTTTGATCATCTCCAAGGTTATCTTTGTTTTCAGTATGGGCAAATCCTCCACGACCAGGACCACGAATAGATGGATCCCAAGGCCAGTCTGCACCAACTTTCCATCCAAGAGAAAACTTGGCATCATTACCGTTTGTAAATGCGTCAAAATCCGTGGATCCTGCAACAGCTGGTTTATTCTTTAATTCATCAATTTCTCCAAGGATATTACGTCCAG
>Ga0208554_1000119_pt1 | contig 13548 bp, 9 predicted proteins | sample Colrivmet1371B02_FD_187628 | JGI IMG/M metagenome (GOLD analysis project Ga0208554, IMG submission 187628) | Estuarine microbial communities from the Columbia River estuary - metaG 1371B-02 (SPAdes) (version 2) | ecosystem: Environmental > Aquatic > Marine > Intertidal zone > Estuary | place...
AATTAGAAAATTTCCTTCTAGAAAATGGATTTGAAAATGTGTTTTTAAATAATTACGATCCAGAGAATTTTTGTATAGGTAGGATTGTTGACGATTATGAAAAATTTTCAAATCAACATAAGAATAGAGCTGACAAGTTTTGTGAAAAATATAAATTAAAAAAACCAACATTTTATGGAGCGATGCATGGAGAAATGGAATAAATACAAATTCTAACGCAAATAATTATTTTCTTATACGAATTTTATAATAAAATAATAATATAGTAAATCTAGTGTAAATCTAGGTTAGGATTTCTTTACTTTAAAAGAAGTTCTGATAAACATTTTTCAAGTGTTGCACATCGCTTCGTAAGTTCCTTGATAGATTCAATTAATAATCCTGTTATATTACCATACGCAACACCCAAGTATTCACCATCTGTTGCAACAACTTCTGGTAAAATCTCTTGTATTTCTTGGGCAATAACACCAACACTTCTTTTATTTGTTTCTGTAGATGTATAATACACACCTCTTAAAGAATTTACCTTTTCTAATGGATTATCTATTGTAATAATATCTTTTTTTAATCTTTTATCAGAGAACGCAGAAATATCACCTGTTGCATAAATAGCACCTGAAACATGTAAAGCATAACTAGGTGATGTTATACCAATACCAACATTCCCATTCGTTGTAAACAAAGATCCAATTGTATTACTATTAAAAGTAGCTATTAAACTACCATTTGTAATTACAATTGAATTTGCATTTATACTTCCAGTCGTTATACCATTCGTTACATTTAAATTACTAATAATTGATCCGGAAACAAATAAATTACCAACCGTTATCGTATTTGCATATAATGTTCCTACCGTAGCACCAGCAACACCTATGCTTCCACCGGAAAATAATGAACCAACAAGTGTTGCAGCAGAAACTGTTCCACTTATTTGTGCATTTGCTGTACTAATACCAGTTGAAGTAATTGATGCTATTAATGTACCTAAAGCACCGTTTGCAGTTCCCCTTGATGCATTAGTGTAAAATCTGTGTACCGAATTTGCTCCAGCTTGATATTGCATTGCAGAGTTGTTTGCACCTATCCCAAAGAAATTATTTGGTAGATCTGCAAAAGCAATTTGTTGATTACCAATATTACTTGCAAAATCAATACCATATGTATTTGATAAACTAATTGTACCTGTTGTAATAGAAGTTGCAGAAAGTGTACCAACTGTTGCACCTGGTGTTGTAATACTTCCAGCAGAAACAATTGAACCAACGATATTTGCTGCAGAAATTGTTCCACTTATTTGTGCATTTGCAGCTGTTACTGTACTAGCATATAATGTTCCTGAACCAATATACAAGTTATTATTTATACGATCTGTCATTGTTATATTTTACAAATAATTAATTAATTAACAAAATAATTCATTAAAAATTAAACATTTAATTAAATAAGTGACTAACTACTTTTTATGTTTTAATTACAAAATTAACAACAACGAATGGTTGCATATTATTGTGCGCACCACCACCACCAGCAGCTTGAATATTAGCATATCCTGTGTAAGTACTACGTCCAGATGTAGCTGTATCATTTGCTGTATATCCTCCTGATCCACCGAATGTACCACCAGGAATAGCATGCGTATGACCACTATCATTATGTGTGTGACTTGGCATTTCACTAGTTGTTAATGTATGTGTCTCTGCGCCACCTGTATTTGCCATGTTTCTATTTGTTAATCCGGACCCTTGTCCAAACCCAATAGGCACACGTCCTCTTAAATCAGGTAAATTAAATGTTGTACTACCATCACCTGAGCCATATGTTGTACTAATAATTGCAAATAAAGCTGAATATGTTGTTCTACTTACTGCAGATCCATCACATAATAACCAACCAGATGGCGCACTTGATGAAGCATATTGGATTATAAAACCTGGTGGTAATGTTACCGTATAAAGTGAATTATTTTGATAAAGAGATCCTGTAAAATTAATATTACCAGTTGTTATACCACCACTTAATATTGAAGCACCTGTCACATTAAGAGTTCCAGTTAATTGAGCATTGGCTGTTGTAATAGAAGTTGCAGAAAGTGTACCAACTGTAGCACCTGGTGTTGCGATACTACCTGAACTAACAACGTTAGCTGATATTGTACTAGCACTAACACCACCACTAAGAACAGATGCACCAGTAACATTTAAGCATCCAGTTGTAACACCACCACTAAGAACAGTAGCACCTGTTACAGTTAATCCACCAGCTAAAACAGTTTTGTTAATTGTTGCACCACCTACTACATTTAAAGATCCTGTATTGCTATATAACACAGCATCTGATGTGTTTGTAAGACTAATACTGTCAAATATATATGAATTTCCTGTTGTAGGTACAGAAAGTGAACTGTAATTACCTGAACGAGAATGTTGATTTATAGTAAATCTAATTGTACCACTCGACCAACCACTTGCATTAGTTGATGTGTATTGAACTTGTCCAGATGAGGAATCTATACTAAATGTTATACCTGAAATATCTCCTCTACTAGTACTCGTTAAAATCCAACCACTATTACTGTAACTTCCATTTATAGTGAAATTTTCATACAAATTTGTAGTCGCAATAATAACAACACTCACGTTTGCATTAAAACTAACCACATTTGAACTATCAAATACAAAACCTGTAACATTACTTGCAACAGCAACATTATTAGCTGCATTAAAGGACCCACCAAAATAACTACTAACACCAAAATTAATATTGTTTGATATTAAATCACCTGATATTAATACCTTTTTATTAAATGTTGCACCACCGAATGAATATAAAGATCCTATACTCGATCCATAAACAGCATCTGTTGTATTTGTAAGCACAATCGTTGAAGTTACAGCATTACCCATCGACGATGATAAATTATAATAACTTCCACTTACATTATTTGTACTTACATTGTATCTTATAATACCACTTGTCCAATTAGTTATATTTGTTGAAGTATATAAAATTTGCCCCGATGATGAATCTATACTAAAATTAATACCTGATATATCACCTACACTGTAATTTGTTAAGATCCACCCAGAACTCATGTAACTACCTGATAAAGTAAACGTTTCATACAAAGATGCAACAGCGTTAATATATATAACAACACTTACGTTTGCAATAAAACTTGTAACTGTTGCATCAGAGAAAATTAAATTAGTTATAGCTGTTGGTGTTACCACATTGTTAGCTGCATTAAAAGATCCACTAAAAAAATCACTTGTACCAATATTTATATGATCTACAACTAAATTACTAATAGTAAGATTACCACCACTATCAGCACTACCAGGTCCAGCATAAAGAGACCCATTTTGATAAAGCAAACCAGTAAAATAAATATTCCCAACTGTTATATTAGATAATATACTATTCGGTAATGAAACAATCGATGCACCTGTAGCATTACTACTAATAACAAAATTACTATTAGATTGCCCTATTAACCACCTATTACCTGTATAATTATTACTATCATAAAAATTAATCGTTGTAGGATTCCCATTATTAACTGGCGCAATGTTAATTTGCGAATTATTACTTCTTAAATAAATTGCATCATTAATACCTAAACCACCATATACAACTAAATTAGCATCAAATGAACTTGTACTAGTTGTGCTCGTATTATTGTACAATGTAACATTTCCACCAATTAATGTATTTTTTCCAATAGAAACACCACCTGCTATAGTTAATGCACCTCCGTTATTTGTATCAGTAGCACTGGTACTATTAGATATACTTAAACCACCTGATAATACTAAACTACCAACACTTGCAGAAGTACTAGCTGATGTATTATTATAGAATATTTGACCATTTAATGATAAATTACCTTCAAGACCCACACCACCTTTAATGATGATACTTCCAGTACTTGATGAAATACTTTGTGTTGTATTACTAAATAACATCACATTACCGACTGTTGAAGAAACATCTGAAACTTGGATACTATTATTTAAATTAATTACATTATTACTTATCACCAACGAATTACTTGTTCCATTGTAAAAATTCAATGAACTACTAGTATTTGTCCCGGAATAAATATCTATAGTTCCAGCTGAACTAGAATGAGCACTTCCGTAAAGAAGAATACGTGAACTACCAGTTGTTATTAATGATGAAGAGAATCCTATAAATCCATCAGCTGAATCATTAACTGATAAATAACTATTTTTAGATAAAGTAATAGCTGAATTACTATGTAAAGCATGTTGTATAGATAAATTATTTATATACACATTTGATGATGTATTATTATTGACATGCATATCATGTGGTGGTGTAATGATCAAATTATCACTTGTATTAAGACCAATTACATTGTGGCGTGTATTTCCAGCATAATTTAACCAATTAAAGTATCTATTATTATCAATAGTTAAATTGTTTTTTAAACTAAATGAAGACATCTTTAGTTATTTTACTTAATTAATTACAACAAATTAATTAATTACAACAAATTAATTAATTAATTAGACTAATTAGCTTTAGCTTCTATGTTAGTTTCTGCATCAACGTAAATTTCAACATCAGAGTTAATAGCATTAGATTCAACAGTATTAGTATTAAAGAACGATTCACAAGAAGAAAATCCTGTTTGTATTAATTTAGATTTTTCTTCTTTTGATAAAAGAAAATTAATAGGACTTTTATCACTTGTGTAAATGTAAATAGTATGTTTTTTATATTCGTTGTGGACAGTTGTACTTCTTTCTTTTTGTACTATAAGACAATATAATACATTGTATATGAATTTATCTATGGAATTTATTTTGTACTCTACATCATGTTCTAACATTTCACCATAATTAATAAACTTGACACCTAATACATTTGATAAATTATCTTTATACAATTTAATAGGATAATTATCTATTAATGCACCATCAACGTGAATGTCGTTTTGATAACGTTCAGCGCAAAAATAAAATGGCACACTTATTGAGAAACGAATACCTTTTGTTACTTTAACATCTGGTGTATTAATGTAATCAAAACATGTATATTTATATTTACTTAAATTTGTAGCTAATACCTTGAAATGTATATTTGTTTTTTCATATAATTCTTTAAAAGTAATATCCTTATTAAAACCTTTCTTTAAAATAAGTGTTTCTATCCAACTTACAATATTCTTACCAGATTCAATACCGTATGTATAAAAGAAGTTTGTAAATTTAACATCCTTTAATTCTTCAAGTTTTTTTTCTAAGATTTCTTCTTCTAATTCTCCATAAGAATACCCTAATACATATGCCAAACCAAATATACTACCAGCAGATACACCACTTATTTCTTTTATATTTATTTCTACAATTTTTTCTTCTTTTAATTGATGTAATTTCTTGAAAATACCGATTAATGCAATTGAATGTGCACCACCACCACTAAAACATAAAATCTCTATTTTTTTCATTTTTCCTTATTATATAGTAAGAATTTAATTGTTGTAATTACTCGAATGAAATAAGCATTTGTTACTCGAATAAAATAATCCTCGTAATTCTGACGTTACTCGAATAAAATAATCCGCTTTGCATTTGTTACTCGAATGAAATAAGCATTTGTTACTCAAATGAAATATTATCAGTTAAGATACTAGATACCAATACTGTTTTTTCTGTTAAATCACTATCATTTAATATAAAATACACATAAGTACTATTCCCATCAATCTTTTTATTGTATTTATGTTCTGTGATATGAATGATATCCTTCCAATAAATAACATTAGGATTAGTACTTTCTAAATCAAAGTAGTATTTTAATTCCTGTAAAAGTTCAGTTAGATCACATAAAGTCTCGTCATTGTCAGTTACCAAACTCACATGTAAAATCTTGTTTTTATTATTTTCCTTGGATTTTATGTTATCAACTGTATCATTTAATAATTTATCAATTAATATACCTTCATTATTATGAATTAAATTGTATTTAGATTCCGAAGAAGTAAGCTCCTTGTAATAATTGTCATCTCTTACAAGATAACTGAAATTGTATGTTTTATTATTGTTGATTATAACATAACTAAACTTTTGTAAATGAGCGTATTTTACAACACTCTTGAACTTTACATCATCGTTTAATATACGTTTAAATGTTTTACTAAGTGAATACCCACACTTGAATAGAAAAAATACAGTTGTTATTGTATTTGTAATAATAAATGTAGAAATCGCATTGGCAACATTTTTTATATACGAAAGCATCCTAATGACCTGTTAGTGTATCCCAACAAATTTTATAAATAAAATTCCTAATTACATTTATAAAATCATTACCTTTAAATTACTTTGCGGGGTTTCGCCCCCGCTCGACGAAACGAAAATGCTCCGCAGCAAGTAAATCGGCTAGCCCATCACCCCACAAATAATTACTTTGCGTCGTCGAGTGGGGGCGAAACCCCACCGCAGGATTTTGTTTTTTTAGAACATTTAGCACGGTATTGTTCATATTTGTCTAACACATCTTTGAATGGTGGTGTTGGTTTAACATAAAACGTTGTTCTTTTACAATCTTGTAATTTTTTGTAATACTCATCCTTTGTTATGCCTTTTTGTCTGTATAATTCCTTTAATTCCTTTTTTGTTTTTTTGTAATTTAAACGCTCTTGCTTTTGTAATTTGTTATTTACTTTATCCTTTAATAAATAAGCATAATACATCATTTGAATTCTACCATCTAGATAATCTTTTATAGGTAATTCTTTAAAAAATTTCTTATATGATTCTCTGCAATAAATACAAGGCATAATATACTGTAATGATGTAAATAAACTTTTAAAATAATTCTTAATCATCTTATGCTCTTGGTTGTTTTTGTCTATTTTGATAGGATATCTTCCTGCAATACTAATAAATAAAAAGTTCCATAAATGTGGACCCCATACCTTTGTATTCATACCATCATTACTACTATATATACCACTATACATTGAAAAATCGTTTTTTGACATCACTTGTCTTATTATAATAACACTTATCTTATTATAATACAATAAATAAACATTTTTTAATTAATGTGTTCTTTAAACAATAATATGTTCTTTAAACAATAATATGTTCTTTAAATTTCCTTAGGACGTAATGGAACAGGTTCTGAAAGTGATGCAAGATCATCTTCACCACTATCAACTTCTTGTTCCTGTTCTGGTTCAGGTGCAGCTTCTGTTTCATTGTTACTTGCACTTTCATCTGAAGTTACTTGTGGTTGTTGTTGTGGTGGTTGTGAAGAATTAATCATGAATTGAATTACTTTGTGTAATAACGCAGCATCATTTAATGTAAAAGCACCACCATGCTTTTGACCTTTGTTAATACCTTGGATTAATAAATTGATTGCCAAATTTTCATTGATTTCAGGATCTGTTACATTATTAGTCAAAACATCAGTTGCTCTTTTCAAGATTTCAGCTTCCTTTAATTCATAAGCACCAGCCTTTTGAGCTATTTCAATATATTGAATAAAAATATTAATGGAACTATTTTTGTCTAACGTAATAACAGTTGGTTGTTGTTGTTCGTTATTAGTTTCACTCATAATTATTTTATTATATTAATAGTTGTAATCTTTAAATAATTTTTTGTTTGTTTTTGAACACAAATTAAAATAATTTAACCAGGTAATAGTAACTTGAAACTGCGTTATACAGTTCTTATTACTAAATACCTGGTTAAATTTGATTACGTGTAATTTTAGAAAAATTTTTAATTGTATTATTAATGAAAAGTAAAGAAAAAAAACAACGAAAAAGCAAACCAGAACAAAAAAACAAAGTTGAAGAAATTCCTAAGCATTCAAATGAAGAATGTGTTGCAAATGATGATTACCATGATGCAGAAATAAAAAATGTTTTTATGAATGGTATTGTGAGTGAATTAATGTCAAGTGTTTTAAATTGTTTAACAGAAAATGACAATTACAACAAAGCACAACATGTGTTTAGTTATTTTATATCTATTATGATGGAAAAGATTTCGCCTTATTTGTATAGCATTATGGCTATATTAATTGTTATGTTTATAATGAATTGTTTCCAATTTTATTATTATATAAAATTAATGTTACATAATAATGTTAATGTAGCTAATTTAATAACAGAATTTTGAAATAATACTACAATGCAGTTTAAATATAAGAATGTAAATTATAATAATCTAACCATTTTTTGAAAATCTCTTTACGATATTCTGTTGATTTAGTATATTCGATTTCATAATTTTTAAGGAAATCATTATCATTGCATAATTCTATTGCTTTTTTCAAAAAGTGACATTGTCTATTTAATAATTTCGTATTAATACATTTTATATTTTGTATAAATTGTTCAGGGATGTTTTTGAATAATAAAAATGATGAACATAAGGGTTTGGAATTTCCAGTACCAGTCCAGCTTTTTTGATTGTATTTAATAGAAAGTTCTTTTAATTTTTCTAAAAACAGTTCTCTTGTTTCTTCAGATAAGCAAAAGTTTTTACAAATAATGTATTTTTCAGAATTTGTTGGTCTACTTGTTACTGGTTTATAGATATAAACGTCTTCATAACACAAGTTTAATAAATACAATAAATGTAAACTAGTATCTGTGAAAATATCAAACATTTTTAGTACAAAATTTCCTGTATTTTGTTGTAATTTAATAGCTGTGTAAATTTCATTCAAAATCAATTGATAATGTAATTGTTCCTTGTTATTAAAGTCACAACCTTCGTCAAAACCACCATCACCCGTGATTAAATAAAATTTCTTAGAATGTGTTAAAGAATCAATGTAATCGATATTATCACTGTTATTAATATCACCGGATGAATCACTTCCATATAGTAGATTGACGTATTTATTAAGAACTATCTTATTATAAGACGGTAAGTTGAACATTTTGTATTTAGGTAAATCTTTATTCAAACTAATAGTGTAAATTTTGTAATTTGGTTTTTTAACTGATTTTTTCTTACCGACGTATTTAATAAATCCATCTTCATCAACTTCAGGTGTATTTTTTGTTGTATTATTTGTATTGTTACTTTTTTCTATTTGTAAAAAAATATTAGTTCCTTGGATAAAACCACCAGGTGCTTCAGCGCAATGCAAAATAATATCCGATTGATTATCGTAAGACTCAAAAATATTAAACTCATTAATCATTTCCCAATATTTATAAAAAGCTCTATTTATAATAGGATACTTTACAATGAAATCATATTCGTTAATGTACCAACGAATTTTTTTCCAGATTTCATTATCAATATTATCAATGTTGTTTCTAAACTCATTTAATAAATTATTATATCCGTATTCATTTTTTGGAGTTTCAGGAGTTTCTGATTCCAAAAATTTAATACTATACTCAAATTCAGTGCATTTTTCCAACTTAAATTTCAATGACTCGATATTAGACATCATATATATTTTCCTTATGTGTTTTTGATTAATTATCTTTAAATAAAAATTCATTTTTAAATTAAATCCACTTATATTACTTAACACCACTTAATGTTACCTTAACTCGCTTTAAATGCTCAATTCACTTTAAATGCTCAATTCACTTTAAATGCTCAATTCACTTTAAATGCTCAATTCACTTTAAATGCTCAATTCACTTTAAATGCTCAATTCACTTTAAATGCTCAATTCACTTTAAATGCTCAATTCAGACATAATTCTTTGTATTAAAACGTCCTTTGTACCAGTTAGTTTAATATTTTTAGAATATTCCTTATTTATACACTCGATACAGCTTTTTAAGATTTTAATTGTTGGTTTGTTATCAAGTATATTTTGAATATTGTTAATTTCTACAACATGAGCTTGTGGACTTTCTTTAACCTTTGGAGAACGTGTTTTAGGACTTTTAGTTACTTTTGGACTTTTAGTTACTTCTGGTGTAATTACTTCTGTTACTTCTTGTGTAATTACTTCTGTTACTTCTTGTGTAATTGTTTCTGTTACTTCTTGTGTAATTGTTTCTGTTACGTCTGTTACACCTTGATTAGAATCCTGTTGCGGAGCCACTTCGTTTTCGTCGTGTGGGGTCGAAACCCTACTGTGCTCACCCATTACCCCACTAAGTTTAGAAAGAGTATGTCTATTGTTATCTGATATAAACATGTTATATTTGTATAACACAATATACCAGTTTGTTTTTTGTACTTCAGATGAAATAGTTTCATCAGATTCTGTAGTTTCAGTTGTTGTTGTTGTATAAGTATGGTGACAAACATATAATTTTTTAAATTTGGATGGTAGTGATTCTGTGTTATTATTATTTTCTTCATTTAAATGAATAGGTGAAATTTTGTTAGAAGACATAGCATTACCATTGTACGTAGTTGTAATAGTGTAGTTGATGTCTTCAAATGATGTAATATCCTTGATATCATATTTGTTTTTGTTAATAGAATATTCATAAGTGTTTAACAAATCAAATATGTCATGTGTATTTTGAACAATGTATAATGTCAAGTCATCAATTTCAATACATTTGTTTGGTGATTCATCTCTAAATACATTAATTGTTTTATTTGATGTAAAATTAATTGTATTATTGATTGGATTCATCTTTTTAGGTTCAGCGTCAGCATCACTTACATTTTCCAAACAATGTCTCATTTTAATGGTACCATCTCTTGGATTGTTACTTTCAACAACTCCTGTTTTTTTGAAAACACTGTACATATTCAATGAGCTAATAGTTTGTTCATATTGATTTAATGAAAAGTTATTATAATTATTATTATTTTTGAAATAATCAGATTCAACAAGTGAATATCCTCTTTTTCTTAGATATTCTATTAAAAAGTTGGAATCTACTAAAAACTCATCAGATGTTTCATTTAATATATTATTTCCATCTAAAAAGATCTTTAATTTATTTCCGAAAAATCCGTTTTTGTCAGAATCAGATTTTTTCATGAAATACACAATATTACCATTGTCTTCCTTGTAAATGATTCTTTCACCAGACGCGTTTTTGCGTTCATCATCTTCCTTGAATAGTTCGTTTACTTTGGTGCTGTCCATGTATGTTACCATAAAGGTTCCATTGTCTTCAAGGCAATTATCAAGGATATTTATTAAATTGTCAAATGTTGTTTGAGATTCAAAAAAGTAATGAATTGCAAATTGGCAACTAACAGTTAATGCTTTTTTGCATGAAGGGTTAGGGTTATTAGAAAGGTGTTTAGCTATAATATGATTACTATTATCTGAACGTAAATCCATTTTATAGAAATCGGCTAATAATGAATTGCCGGCTTTTTGTATTGATTTATAACGTTCATTACATTCATTCAAATTTTTATCAGAAATATCATAACCGCAAACGTATTTTACATTATTGTACAACCATTTATGTAAATCACCGCCTTTACCAACACATAATTCCAATAAACAATTTGTATTTTTTGTGTATTTATTGTAAAGAGATTCCTTTATTTTGTTATGGAAACGTCTCATATTTTTGAAATAAATATCATCTTTGTTATTTAAATTTTTTAATTTGAAGAGAATATCTTTTTCAATAGGATTTGTTATATTATTCCAAATAGAACATGCTACACTTCCAAAATTACCTTGTTTAAAGGGGTTCAATGTTTTGTCCCAACGTGTTTTTAAAGGTAAGAATTGTTTAAGGTTATAGTCCCAACGATATTCAATAACTGTATTACTTTTAAAAGGTTCAAGTGTTGTAGGATCAATAAATGAATTATCAAATGTAGTATTGAATGTAACTAATTCTGTATTCATGTCAAATGAAAAATCAAATTTGGTACTTAAAACCTTTAAATCAAACAATTCACTTTCCATTTTCTTTTGTTCATTTACAGTTTGAATATACAATTCCCATACACATTTTCCATTTGGACCAACTGATTCTTTTTTAATTGATAAAAAGTCAATTGTATTAAGTTCCTTTGGTTTCCATTTTAACAATTTAACCCATTTTTTAGTTGTTGAATAAGGTTCATTAATAGGTGTAAAAATTAAACCATCTGTATTTTTGCTTAAGAAATCATCATTATTTGCATTTAAAAGAATTTCACTACCTAAAAAGACATTTTTAAATATATATTTTTTACACGAAATAACATATAAAGGAGATTCAAATGTCAAGTCTGTAATGATATCCTTTACTAAATCAATACGTTTAATCAAGTTATAGTCTTGATGTCCTCTTAAATCAATATTGTTATATATTAATAAATCAAATGCCATAAAATGAATTTTGTTGTTAATGCGTAACAATTCACCATCCATGATAACATTGGAATATCTTTCACTTTTACCATTCGTTTTTGTGATTTTAAGATTGGAATCAACAAAATAAATATCTTTTGTGTTTGTAATAAACAAAAAGCATCTATCACCATCTGCTTTTTGAGTAACAGAATACAATTCATTATAAAAAAGATTTAAATTATCCTTTTGTAATGTTTCAGGTTGAACACCGATGAAAAAACTACTTTTTGTAATGTTTTTATATTGATTTAAAACGATATTGCTTTCATAGTTTGAAATAATGTAAAAGTTATCTTGACGAATTTGTAAAATATATTTAATAATATTACAAATTTCATTTACAGTGTTAGTTCCTTTTTTATTATTTACTTCAAATTCAATCTCAAACTTAACTTTACGAATATTTGAATCAGGATGTATTTCATTTACTTTTGTTAAATCAATTTTACCACAACTAAATAAAAATGTATCACGGTTTTTTTCTCTTATTAAGACTTTTTTATCAAGTTTAACTGAATTTTTAATTACATTCTCAGATGCTACACTAAAACGAATATCATAATCAAATTCATTATGATATTTAATAGATTTTTTTGTAATAATACTTTTAGTTTCCTGACCATTTGGTGCTTTAGTTACAGTTTCACGAAAAGTATCATTGTTTGATTTGTAGTATGTATCAATATGTACACTACTAATATGATTTTTATTATTATTTTGAATTTTTAACATTTTCTTTAAACGATAAAAAAAGGAAATATCTACATTGCAATCAAAGTATTTAGATTGATTAAAAGATCCAAAACGAATCTCAAACTCAAATGAATTATTGTCATTCTTAATGTTCAAAAAGGATTCAACTACTTTGTTAAACATTTAAAGTTCGTTGAGTGTTAGATTAGATAGTATAGTATTCAGTTAAGTATTCTGTTAAGTGTTCAGATTAAGTATTCTGTTTATAGTATGTAAATTTAGTTGTATATTAATTAATATTCAATTTTTATTGCGATTTTTACCAAAATTTACCCCTGTACCACCATGGGTAAATTAACAAATTAAAATTATTTATAGATAAAAAGAATGGAATACAAACATTTTGTAACGATAAATTTAGGGGATGAATGTAGTACATTTGGGTATTTTTGGATAAAAGAGTGTATAACGTCACCTGATGTGCAGTTATACATTGGAAAGCCAGGAAAAGAAACTTGTATGCACTTTGTGTATAATCCTGTAGATAAACTT
>Ga0208554_1000124_pt1 | contig 13121 bp, 15 predicted proteins | sample Colrivmet1371B02_FD_187628 | JGI IMG/M metagenome (GOLD analysis project Ga0208554, IMG submission 187628) | Estuarine microbial communities from the Columbia River estuary - metaG 1371B-02 (SPAdes) (version 2) | ecosystem: Environmental > Aquatic > Marine > Intertidal zone > Estuary | place...
TGTTAAATCATTAAATATCAAAGACGAAGAAATTATTTCATTATTGAATATGAAAGTTGATGATAAAAAATCTAAAAATTTAATTGAAAAAATTAAAAACAAGGATTTTTGTAAATTACTCAACTTGTATTTACAAAAAAATGATAGAATCTTAAAATAAATCACAAATCCACAACTACTGTTTCAGTATCACCTTCAATTTCACATTGTGTCTCCTGTTCAACTTCAGTTTCAATTTCGGTTGATGGGTTAAGTTCAGTTTCAATTTGTGCCTCACATTGTAACATTAATGCATTGTGTATTTTTTTACTTAATGCCTTTCCTAATTTTCTTTTATTTGTTATTTGAATATTGGATAATAAATTTTCACCATCTATTACACTACAATTATTATATGTATTTATTAATTGATATAATGATTTGTACACCTCAGCAATTTTATCAGCTATTACCTTTGAAACACCACTTATCATCATTAATTGATTTACATATACAGATGAAGCATTGCTTTTTTTCTTCATTGTAACTGGTTTTATTTTTTGAAAATCAGAAACACCACCATTCTCATTTATTTTTTTATACAATAATAAAAGATATTCCAATGTATCTGCTTCTGAATCTGTTTTGAAAACATGGAATTTATGTTTTACTTGTAAATTAATAATACTTGATTTTATCGTTGACTTGCAAATACCACCAACCTTACCATTCTTACCTATATTACCCTCTATTATATAGATAATATCATTCTTTGTTTCAGATAAACGTTCCTTTTGATCTCTGAACCTACCATCTTTTATACTTCCAGCCAAATCACTTATACTTTTTCGTTCAATTATATAATAAATAGAGGATTCATCATCGTTTTTATATATGAAATCACCAAGAGGTAAGTTGGATATCTTATAATATAATTGTATATTGTTATATGTTACAGGTCCGTATATGGTGTCACCTGCAACTATAGTATTATTGTCAGATGGATTTATTAATTTCAACAGCTTTTGTTCTCTGTAATCAATATCAATGATTAACATATTTCTTAGTAAAGATTGTATAGTATATCAATGTTACATTATTTTTCACATTTAAACATAGTACTATTCTAATAAAAATAAGATTTTTTAATTCTAGGTTTATTACAATAACAAGTAAAAGTAATGAGTAGCACAGATACAAAAATACAAACACAAACTCCAAGTTCAGGTGCTATATTATTAGCCGATATCATCTATTACTTTCATATATTAATCGTATTATTTATCATTATAACACCATTTACAAATATGTTAAGTCTTTTAATACTTCATGTAACGTTTAGTATTTGTCTTTTACTACATTGGAAAGCAAACAGCAATGTGTGTAGTTTATCAATGTTAGAATCCTATTTAAGAGGTGTTGATAGAGAGAGTACTTTCTCACATCAATTTATCGCGCCTGTTTATGATATTTCATCATCTGACTGGTGTCATATTTCAACAATTCTAACACTTATTTTATTATTTATTTCATTATCAAAATTATTTAAAATATTTAACAGTGGTCAATTTAGTGAAAAATGGAAATTGTGTAAGGATATTTACAATGAAAAATACGACGATCCAGTTGATAAAATGATTGATTTATATAAATGCTTTGTTTTTAAATTGTTCATTTAATATCCAAAGTGTCGTAAAAATAAAAGTTTTTAATTCATATTCATAATAAATACAATATATACTATGAATATCAATTTTGAAGACGAATTTCTAAATAGCATTAATAATTTTAATGTAAAAGACAAATATTTAGATGAATATTTGAAAAATACAAGACATAATTTGTTGTTATTTAATACTTTAAATGATGAATATCAATTATTGCAAAATAATCATATAGTAGATGGTAATAAACATTTTTATCAATTCATTGATACTATTAAAAGAGATGCATTACAGTACAAAATAAAACAACTCATTTTAAAACAACGAAAGTTATATAATAATTTTACACATTACTACAAAACATCGGTAACTCAAAATAATACACCTGTATCTACATCTACACCTTCAATTAAGTTACAACAGAAAACACGTGAACTAAAAATACCTAATACAATACAAATGATATCTAATATATTCAAATCAAGTGAGAAAAACGAATCTACAAATCATGTGACTCTATTTTCTCGTGATGTTCATCAAAACGACAATGACACTAAGAGTATACGAAGTACACGAAGTACACGAAGTGTAAGAAGTGTGAAAAGCGTAAGAAGTGACATCAGTGCAAATAGCGGTATTAGTATCAAAAGTAACACAAGTGAGGTTAGTAATGCAAGTTCAGATAGTAGTAATGGTAGTAGTAAGAAAAGCTATAAAATTAATAGACCTGATAAACCAGCTAATTCTGATTCAATTGTAGAACAGAAAAAACCTAAATTTACAAAATTCTTTGTTAAAAAACAATAATTAATCAGTCAGTCAGACATCAATGTAAACGTTTTTGTCATTATTATTTTAGAAATTTTCCTTTCATTTTCTAATTTTGAAATATATTCATTTAAACATTTCATTTCATTTTCTATTTTATTTTTTTGATCCCTTAATGAATTTAGTTGTATATTATAATCATTTGTGTATTTTTTATTATACAATACATATTTACTATGTATTGAAAAAACATCTTCATAGTTTAATTTACAATCACATTTAAGACATTTTACCTTATCAAAATAAGATTGCGTTATTGTATTTTCATCAAACACATAATAATCATCATCAGGATTTCCTAAAAGATTATTTACATTATACTTATCAATTAAACATTTTATATGAAAAATACTATTACAACATGACAAAATAATATAATTAGAAGTATCCTTTCTACTTTCTAAATTACACGATGAACATACAATCGATGACAACCTGACAGAAGATGATGCCATTAATGAAGGACTTTCTAAATTATCAGATTGAGCTAAAGAAATATTTCCTGAGTAGATTGATGTATTATCCCTGTTACAATTTACCTGAAAATTATCATTTTCATATTTATCATTGTCGCTGTAAATACTAAGATTATTGTTGCTATCGCTACTATTGGGACTAGCATTAGTATTTTTATATAAATCTGCTTGAATAACTCCTAAACGCCTTTGTTTATTAAGTGTGAACATTAATAAGTATGTACTAAAAAATAATTCATTTTTTGTATTTACACAATAGAACTATTTAATTGCATACCACAATATTCAACAGGTTGTTTTCTGTAATCGGTGTATACATATAAATTTGCATTTATAGCTTCAGTAACAAGAGTCTTAAATATGTATTTAAATTCATTACCGTGACCTTGAATTGGATATCCATTTTTGTTATAATTACACATATGAGCAAGTTCATGTAAAATAACATACATTAACAAATTAATATCATATATATTTTCATTGCTATCTCTTGTACGTAAGCATATATGCATTTCATCTTTATTTACAGTATAAGTTGTATATCTTGGATCATATGCAGCTTCTGAAAGTTTATTGAAATTGTAATTCTTTGTTAAATGATCAATGAAATAATTCTTAGTATCATCTAAGTCATACTTATCATTTAATATAGTTATTAATATACTAACACGGCGATTTATTTCAGCTAATGTATCAGCTGAATGTTGTAAGAAATATGTAGATTTATTTCTACCTCTTCTGATTAAATACTTTTTATTGTCTAATTGTGAAGTTATATATATATTTTCATCAAAGAAATAATAATTACACCACAAAAAGTAAATAGCTAAACAAATGAACAATACAATTATTATAATAGTCTTACTCATACAATACAATTCCTCTTACTATTATCCAATAAATTGTTTATTTCGGTATTTGTACTTTAATACAAAATAAATTTAACCCCTTAGTAAACACAAAGAGTTTTTAAATACTCTCGTGTTTACTAAGGGGTTAAATTTATTTTTAAAAAGGGATTGATCAATAACTCAAGCATTTGATGCTGAAACTTGACCAGTTGGTTTCCATGCTAATGCTTGTTCACATACAGGACACTTTTCACAATGACCTGCATTTTGATCTTGTAACGCATTCTTGGCGAATTCTTCATGTATACTATCAGCATTACGTTGTAAATAATATCTGTAATCGTGAGAATTTGATGTTTTATATTTGTTTTGTAAATTATTATTTAAAGCACATGATGGGGTAAAGTCGGTGAAAGCACGACCGTCTTGCATTTTAAAAATCATACTAATAGATTTATAGTTATTTATTATAATTTTTAAAAAGAAATTAAATTTTGACATTTAATATTTTAATTATCCGTTGTCTGCAAAGAAGGCACAGGAACATTGAAATCATTTCCAATAGTTGGATTAGACATCCTAGAAATAACTGACTCAGAAATAGGAATCATCAATCTTTGATATGCACTTGGTAAATTAGGGAATGACATAGTCCTAAATATAGAAGTTCCATTATTTGATTGTAATAAATTAGATAATGTATTACGTGTTTCTTCCACAAATGACGGTTCATGTGGTTGCTCTTGTTGTTGAATTTGTTCTTCAGCTTCCGGTTGATCTTGTTGTTGAGGTTGTTCTTCAATTGACACTTGTTGTTCTTGAGGTTGCTGTGAAGGTTCTTCATTTGATACTTGTTGTTGGTGTTGGTCTTGCTGTAGTGAAAATTGCATAATCGGTGATATATCACCGGGTGTATTTTGAGGAGTTAGACCATTCATCGCTTCAGATGGGTTATAAAAACTTAATTCTTGATTCATGTTTTCAATTAAATTATTCAACATGTCAGGTGTTAATAAATTAATTCTATTTGATTGATTTTGTAGTTGTGGGATAGGTAACTGTGATTGTTGTGATTGCAATTGTTGGTTATTTTTTTCAACATGATTATTTATATGCACTAATTCATTGTCCAAAATTTTGAATGTTTTACTAACATCATTTTTATATTTTTGTAAATCCTTAATTCTTACACGATAATTTGTATTTTCAATATTCATTTTTGTTACATTATTACTTAATATAATAACTTCTTTTTCATATTCTTTATATTTCATATAATAATACCATGATGTTGTTAATAAAGCAATAATAATTAATAATGAAAAATTAGAATCCATTAAAAATATTCCTAGTTATCTATTTAATATTAATTTAAAATTAATAAATGTACGTAATGTATTTTATTGTTTTAATCTTAATATCGCCTGTTCTTTCATTTTACATTCCAACATCACATCAATAGGAAATGTTATTTTTAATAATGGTTGGTGTATAAATTGTATATAATCAGAATGTTTTCGTCGTGCTGTTTTTGAATCAGTTTCTTCAATACCAGGAACACTATTGCTTATATGAACTTTTGGCTTTATGCCTCTTTCATTCCATACTGTAAAAACTCTGTCATGGAAATTATCAATAGATTTTGAAGATTGATAAATACTATCATGATGATAGTCAATAACAATAGGAACTTTTATTTTTTCACTTAATGGCAATAAATCCTCAAGTGTATAAGCCATTTCACAATTTTCCAATACAAGCCTGTTACGTGTATTTTCTGGTAAATTTAATATATTTTTCTCAAGACGATCTAAAGCATTAGCTTTATTACCATATACACCACCACCATGAATAATAATTACACTGTCCTTACCAAGACCCATCCTATCTAATATCTCACAATGATGATTTAATTCACTAAATGAATTATTTACAACATCTTCTGATTTACTAGACAATACACAAAATTGAGCAGGGTGCATAGTTAATCTTATACCATTTGTCTTTGCATAATCACCAATTTCCTTTAACAAATCATCAGCAAAATCCAAAGAATAAAGTGAATTTTCTGATATTGGTAACTCATCTGAATTAGCTAATTTTTTAGTATAAGTTGCAAAAGGAAAAATCTCAGAACTAATTCTAAAAAAGAATATACCATTTTCTTTATTCCATTTTAGAATTTTTAATAAATCTTTTAAATTTTGTGTAGCAAGTTCTTTTGCATACTCAACACCCTTTTTTTCCAATGTTGCTAATCTCATAGTTCTTGAACTAAAGACTCCCTTTTTACGTAATTCTGTATTAATACAAGCATATCCTAAATTCATATTCTCTGGGACACACATTTTAATCTTGTTTTTCTTATCACAATTATCTATTATTTCAATATAAATTCAATTTTTATTACGATAAATCCGTATAATATGCATATAAACAGACCATAAAGACTATTAAAAACGAAATCATACTTGATTGACTTGTTAAGTTTCAGTGGCCTTCAGTTCTTTCAGTGGCCTTCAGTTCTTTCAGTGGCCTTCAGTATATATTAAATTTTTTTAATAAAGCTAATGCTAAACAATAACCAGAACTATAAAATACATGGTTTTTATTAACAATATTAAACTCAATTTCTTTATAAGGCAAATTATCACATATTATTAATACATTTTCTCCTTTATTAATGCGATAATGTAATTCATTAAATCTTTCTTTATTTTTTATTAAATCGAAATACATAGGTAAATATATGTTATAAAATCCATCATTGTAATTGTATTTTTTATTGTTATTTAATAAGAATTGGTATTTATTCCTATTAGAATACCCACATGGATATAATACCGGATATTTATTTTTTATTAATTTTTCTTTCCATGCGAAATATGAATCTTTTATTATACCATTTTCCATATGCGTTTCAGCTTTGTGCTTCCAAATTAATGTACCGTGTTTCTTATATTTATAAGCAGGTATGCTCTCATGTACCTTACAGCTTTGCCAAATATTTTCCATAATATATCCATTTTTTGTTTTTAAATTACATGCATGTAAATCACTGTAATTACCACCAGGTACTTTCATATTAATTACATTATATCCACTTAATTTAGTTATATTACAATTTCTTGTTAATTTAATTTTACCAGATACAGGTCCGAATAAATTCACGATCATACTCATGTTTCTTTACTTTATTCATAAATAATTCTTTATTTTATCAATTTTTTGATTAATCAATTCCCAATTAAATATCAAGTAATTTTTCAAATTAAATATCAAGTAATCCCCATTTTGATGTTTTAGTGTCTCTTAAATAAACTGAATCACTAGAGTCACTATCATAATATATTGTGATTTTAATAGATTCTTCTTCACAATTAGACATTGTGTCATTATTTGATTCTAAATCACATTTTTCTTTACAGTGTACTTTGAAATACATTTTATTACAAGCGTCATATACACAATAATACATATTATTTAAGGAGTCATATACAATATTATATATATAACTGAAGAAATTACAAATTGACTCGTATACTGACTCGTATACTGACTCGTATACTGACATTTTCTGATTATTTTTAATAAAAGTTTAATTTTAAATTAAATTTTAATAATTACTGTAATGAATGTGCCTTATCATAGTCATAGTGCTATAACACAATATCCACCAAATCCATTAAAATATCCAAAATTTTACAATTGCAAAGAGCATGTATTTATATTATATCCTGGTGATATGTTATATATACCTGAGGGGTGGTGTCATTGGGTTTTTTCATTCAAGGACAAGGATTCTGAATTAGAATGTAATAATGAAAATATAGCAATCAGTTTTCCTATTCGTAAATTCAATGGTATTATTTACAATAAATTTTATGATAAAAAACCTTTTGTATATAATTTAGACAAAACACAACATTCATTTTTTGATATAACATTTGAAAAGATAAAAAATCAAATTTATGACATAGAAATACCTATATATAAAAGCAAAGGTAATATTATAACTCCTACAAAGAAAAATGACATGGTTTTGAAATACAAAGTTTCATCTGAAAAAATGAAAATATCTAAATTAGATGATTTACAAAAACAAAAAAAATACAACATGTACATGTCATCAATCCCATTTATTTTTAATAATTTTACAAACACAGCACCTAATTTAATAAGAGATAGTTTCCCTGGTTCAACTATATCTCATTTATATTGGTTTGGATTTTTTGATAATAATACAGAATCATTTGATTCAGGACTTCATTTTGATCAAAGACATAACTGTTTAATTCAAATAAAAGGTACTAAATTAGTAAGATTGTATAATAAAAAGGATATTAATAATTTATATATACAACCAATGCATGGGATTAATTAAATTCTTTTACTCATTCTTCAAATTCTTTTACTCATTCTTCGAATTCTTTTACTCATTCTTCGAATTCTTTTACTCATTCTTCGAATTCGTATAATTTCATTAAATAATTAATTTTTGTATCAACATAATGATTGAGTTTGTTTTTTATATGATAATATAACTCATTATAGGTTATTGGATCTAGTTTTTCATTTATTTCATTTAATACATATTTACAATTATAATATCTATTAAAATAACTAACGTACATATTATACGCAACTTTTGCTTCATGTTCAGTCTTAAAATGACCAATAAAATGTGCCTTTTTCTTAATTTGAACTACACTTAGCCATTTTTTAGTTTTAAATTTTTTCTTGTAATAAACACCGTATGGTTTATTTATTTTTGTTATTTTAGCTTGCCCAAAGTTACATAAATACAAATTTGTGATTCTGTTATCACCTTTTTTCTTATTTTTGAAAAAAATACGATCAGATGATTTTAAGACTACGTTATGAAAAGCTTGATAAATAATACGATGTGGGTAAAAACTTCTAGAATGTGGTCTGATGAATTTACCATCTAACATTGTAACTTGTCCAAGGTATGGATAAACAATATATTTATCAGTTATAATCTGATGTTTATCGTCGGTTATTATTTGATCAGTTGTAATCATTTGATCATCGGTAATTATTTGATCATCTGTAGTCATTTGATAATAGGATTGCTCCTCTGAAGTTATTTGATAGTATGATTGTTCTTCTGATGTTAATTGATAGTAGGGTTGTTCATCTGACGGTATTTGATAGTAGGATTGATCATCTGTCGTCATTTGGTAAATTGACATCGTTTTATTAGTAGTTGTATTGTTAGTTTAAGACTTATCAAATGGTATTAACAATATTTTTAAAAATTTTTTTCAATTTATTTTTGCTTTTGTTTTTGCTTTTGAAGTTCATTGTAATATTTTACCAATGTTTGATCAAAATTAACAGATAATCCAAAATGAAATGCTTCCTTTCGTTTATCAAGAATCATTTTACATGCTTCATCAGGTGTCATATTATGTTTACCAATAAGGTAAGCGGCGATTGCGCAGCAGCTTCTTTGTCTACCTGCGTAACAATGTACAAAAAGTGGTTGTTTAAGAATATCAACGTGTTTGTGTATATATTCAACTATACTAGGTAATAATTTATACATATCTTCAAAATCTTTTTTTTTCAATGAATCATCGACAGGAATTCTCATATATTCAATATCAGAATCTCTAAAGTAATTATTAATATCCTTTGTTTTAGAACAATTTAATACAGCTTTAATTTTTTGATCCTTCATAAACTTTTTATCTTTTGCTGCATGTTTATTACCTAGGTATAATCTACTCATTATTTTATTATAATTTTCAAAAGGTTCATCTTCATTCTTTACAACAATACCTTTTTTTAAAGGACTATGTTTTCGCATTTCATCTGATAATTTACGCGCAGAAGTTACTCTTTGTCTAATTACCTTTGTCATACTGTAATATATAACAGAATACTAACTATATAATATCTAAATAAAATAATATAATGGTTTATTAAACGAATTAATAGGTGTTAGGTTCAAAATAAAAAACTATTTTGATTAAAATGATTAAGAATGTCTGGTATTACAAGTACTACAGGTACAGGTGAGCGCAAATTAAATATTTTATTTGAAGGTTGGATTAATATTGGACATTCATATGCGATTGTGAATTGTTTTCAATTGATCCACTTGTATAAAAACTACAAGGATAAAGCTAATTTCTATGTTAGAGAACGCGAATATTATCGTAAAGAATGGAATGATAAAAAAACATTAGTTTATACACCAGAATATAACAAATTACTTTCTGATACTAATATTTTCAAGCCATTTGATGAAAATGACAAGAGTGTTAAAATAGACGTTATTTACAGAATTACTTATCCTTATGATATTACATTAAAGGAATGGAATAAGGACATTCCTGTTTGTGTATTTTATACATCTGAATTTAGTAAATTAGATACTAATTATTTCAGTATTGGTGTTCCTCCTAATACACAATTAGATGATAATTATATCAAGTTATATCTTCAACATTTTCAAAATATTTCATTTACATCACCATCAGTTTGGTCATCACTTGGTATGAATAAATATTTATCACAACAAAAAATAGAAAATAACAATCTCATTATCTCACATGGTATCGACCCTACATTATTTTACAAAGAAAGTGATAGTGTTCGTCAATCTGTAAGAAAACTTTATAACATTGGTGAAAATGATATTATGTTAATTAATATTGGTGCAATGACAAAAAACAAAGGTATTATGTATATTTTACAAATAATGAATATTCTTGTAAACAGATTAAATAAAAAGCATTTTAAATTATTATTGAAGGGTACATCTGATTTATATCAAACAAAGCAATTTTTAGAATCTTATTTTGAGGAATTACAAACAAGTAATGTAATTACAAAGGATGAGATGAATTATCTTTTAACAAATAATATTATATTTACAGAGAAGACGTTGAATTTCAAGCAAATTAGAATGTTGTATAATGCGGCTGATTTGTATATTTCACCATATATTGCTGAAGGATTTAATATGTGTTGTTTGGAAGCACTAGCATGTGGATTAAATGTATTAGTTCCAAAAACTGGTAGTACAAAGGAATACATGGAGGATATTTATAACAATGGTGGTCAAAATAACATTTATTATGTTAATAGCGAGGTAATGACAACACCTGATAATTTAAAGATCAATAATATTGATGGGGATTATATATTATCTACGTTAATTAATTTTGAAAAAACATATAAAAAGAGTGTAGATCAAACTGAAATGTTTAATCACATTCAATCAAATTACAGTTGGGACAATATTAGTCATCAATTATACAAATACCTTGAGACGTTAAGCAAAGGAAAGAATAAGGCTTAAGTAAAAAGTACTTAATTGTATGAATTTAATTTAATTAATAATAATAAAATGGATATATTAGTATTATTAATGTTAATGATTGGAATTATTTTTATTTCAATCTCATGGTTTAAAAACGAACTTCAGTGTCCACCTCCAAAGGTTATATATAAATATATTCCTGCGAATGTAATAGACACACAATTTAGTAAAGAAAACTTACCAACTAATATTTACGGTGACATGTTTAACAATGATAATGTATGGGTTGGTGGTACTACTATGAGTATGGGGAAAACAGTCGTGTTAAGCACACCACCACCGAAACAAACAGAAACACAATCTGTTGAATCTAGTAAACAAACAACAATTCCTAAACCAGTGCCATACATGTCAATGACACCTACAACTACAATTTCACCTTTATATACAGGACCAATTACAAAACAATAAATTAAGCAAGAATATCAACTGATGTTGTTAGTGCTCTGAATTTCATTGTATCAGAAACAAAGTTTGCAATATTTGTTGAAATGTATTGAATTTGACCAGTTGTTGTAATAGAGAATGTAATACCAGTTGAATCACCGATAAATGTACTATTTAATACCCAATAACCGGTTTTTTGAATACCTTTCAAGTTGTAATTGGCATATAAATCACCACCAGAACTAACTGATATATACACTGATACCATAGCATCGAAACTACGTACAGAAGCATTTGAAAAGTTAAAATCAGTGATATCTTCAGGTGTACTTTGATTATTATTTGCATAAAATGTTAATTCTTTGCAAATATCACCAACACTCGGTGTAATATCTCTACCATTAACCATCAATGAAGATGCTGTAACACTTTGTAAAACAGTTGATCCTGTAATAAATAATGCACCACATGTAACACGACCACTTAATACACTGTCTCCTGTTACGTATATAGCACCAGTTGTAACAGTACCATGAAGAATACTATTACCTGTTACATTCAATGAACCAGCTGTTAATCCAATTTGCAAGTAACTAACACCAGTGACATTCAATGCCCCTGTTGTAACATTTCCTTGAAGAAGTGAGTTACCTGTAATATTCAAAGAACCACCTGTAAGTCCAAGATGTAAGAAACTTGATCCAGTAACATTTAATGCACCTGTTGTTACACTTCCATTCAATATAGTTTCTCCTGTTATAAACAATGACCCTCCTGTAACACCTACTTGTAAGTAACTTGGTCCTGTGACATTTAATGCCCCAGCTGTTACATTTCCATTTAACACAGAGTCACCAGTTACATTCAATGTACCTGTTGTTATACCAGCTTGTAAATTACTTCCACCAATAATAGTTAAATTACCAACTGTAACATCACCAGCCATATACGAATCACCAGTAACATATAAAGCACCTGCTGTAACAGCACCATGAAGTGTAGTTTCTCCAGTAACATTTAATGATCCTGCTGTGACACCTAATTGTAAATAACTCTCACCAGTCACATTTAATCCACCAACGGTTGCATTCATATTTAATATTGTATTACCAGTAACATATAATGTCCCAGCTGTAATACCACCTTGTAAATAACTGGAACCAGTAACATTTAATGCACCAGTTGTAACAGCACCATTAAGTATACTTTCTCCTGTAATAAACAATGCACCAGCAGTAACACCTAATTGTAAATTACTAGCTCCAGTTACATTTAATGCACCAGCTGTAACATTACCATTAAGAATAGATTCATCAGTAACAAATAATGATCCTGCTGTAACTCCTAATTGTAAGAATGTTTCACCAGTTACATTTAATGCACCAGTTGTAACAGCACCATTGAGAATAGTTTCTCCTGTAATATATAATGCACCAGCTGTAACTCCAAGTTGTAAGAAGGTAGCTCCTGTTACATTTAATGCACCAGTTGTAACAGCACCGTTAAGCGTAGTTTCTCCTGTAATATTTAACGATCCACCTGTAACTCCAAGCTGTAAGAATGATGCACCAGTTACATT
>Ga0208554_1000125_pt1 | contig 13117 bp, 14 predicted proteins | sample Colrivmet1371B02_FD_187628 | JGI IMG/M metagenome (GOLD analysis project Ga0208554, IMG submission 187628) | Estuarine microbial communities from the Columbia River estuary - metaG 1371B-02 (SPAdes) (version 2) | ecosystem: Environmental > Aquatic > Marine > Intertidal zone > Estuary | place...
AACAAGAGCAAAAGCAAAAGCAAGAGCAAAAGCAAGAGCAAAAGCAAGAGCAAATGTAAATGTTCACCTAAAAAATGCGTAAAATATTTTGCATCTAAAAAGTTCTTTATTTAATCTCCATCATAATTAAAAACCAATAAATCAATTCAACTCAAAAATAATTTATTTGAGTTGAATTGATTTTGATATACAAAGTTGTTATTTACATTGTAAAACGAGTTAATTTGGATTGTACATAATCCATTGCTTTATTTATATCTGATGCTAAACCCATTGGATTATGTTTGTTTTTGTAAATGAAATAAACTAATATTGCTGAATTAAAGAAATATATAAAAGTTAAAAACCAAGCCCATATCTCACATTTACCTACTTCTATGCAATTGATTTCATATGCTACTATAATAAATCCTATTACAATAAACATTGCCATATTGTAACTATTTGGAATATATGAAACTATTGAAATAGCAAGTATTAAACCACTTATTAATGCAATAAACGCTGCTAAAGAAACAGTGATATTGCCAATTTTAATCATACGTGTTGAATTTTCATTTTTAAATATAGAAAGAAATGTCATTGTCTTTTTATTATTTTATAACAAGAAATTATAATAATGCATTGTTATTATTTATTTAGAGAAAATTAATTTTCACTATCACTATCACTTACTATATTAATAACTTCAGAATCGTTGTTTTCTTCACTATCACTTACTATATTAACAACTTCAGAATCGTTATTTTCTGAACCAGAAATTGAGTTGTCATTATTATTTGCTCCTTCAGAATATCCTGGTGGTAATGTGAAATAAATATCTTGTTCTGATAATTGAGATGTACATTGATACTTTGGTAAGGGAACTCCCCTATTAGCGTTATTTCTATTGTAATCTAAATTAATAATTTCTACATTTCTGTTTATTTCAACATCTTCAGGTGATTCTTCGTTGGAATTATTAAAGGATGCAATTATTCTACTTATTAATACCAATAAACACGGTGCAGCATATATAAAAGTAACAACGCATAATATAACTGCTAAAGGCACATAGGTACAATTATTACCACAATCAGGATTCCTCCTTTCAGAATTATAATTATTCTTACTATCAAAATTACTTTGATATTTACTATTTATATCATACATAAAGTCATCCATACTGTCCATTACTGTATTTAATATATTGTTAGGATTCTCACTAATAAATAATTCTGATATCAAAATTCAATTTTAATGAAATAAATTTATTTGTGTATGTTAAATGTTAACTACTCAAATCGGTTGTGGTGAAGTAAGAAGTCAATATTATGGAAAACGTAGCAGTGTAATGATACTTGTTCCAGAAAAAGTTAAGAAAGTTGCGGAATATTCTTTTAAATTAAGAGACATGGGATTTAAAGGTGGAATAGAAACAGGTTGGAAACGTGCAAAACAATTAGCAACTAAAAGTGAAATTCCTATACAAGACTTGAAATTTATGCATGCTTGGTTTGCAAGACATTATTATACTAGTTATCCATCTTATAAAAAATGGATAGATGCTGGAAGACCTAAAACTAAAGAATGGCATAACAAGCGTGGAATTATAGCATGGTTAATATGGGGTGGTGATCCAGCATTTAAATGGGTTAACTCTACAAAAAACATTCGTTTGTTACAAGAATATTACGATCAACATTAATTAACTACCTTTTTCTTTAGACTTTCATTAATCATGTTTCTCCTTCTTTTAATTTTTATATACATCAACATTGTAATCCAACCTATCGCATTTATCATAAAAACACCACTTAATATATACACTGTTAAACTTAAACTAAATGAATAATTGTAAAATTGTATCTTGTTAGTCAAGAATTCAGACCATGAAATTCCATTAATATTATAATATACACAATAAACAAAACCTGAAATTAATACTAGATTCCATAACACAAGTGGTATTACATCAACACCTATTTCAGTTGATAAAACTTTCCTAGATGAAGTTCCCCAATAAGTATCGTTTAAATTTATTAATGCATATATCTTTGCAGGAAAAACTACGGATATATAAATTATACCATACAAGAAATAAAACATATTCTCAACACTTCTTTTAACAATCAAACCATACACTGATTTAATCAAACTTATCGCTAATAAAATACAACTATAATACATAAACTCTACAATCATTTTGTTATAAAGAACATATAGTATATATCCCATGATTATATAAGGATACACTAACATATAAACCAAATCAACTATCAAAAACATTGAATGCTTATGTAATACATTTAAGCTCCAAAGTAATTCCCTATAAGCAGACTTGTTCCATCTAATTTGCTGTTTATAAAATCTATATACACTCGTTGGTGTTTCCGTGTCAGCAGATGATTCGGACATATAAACTGATCTTTCACCTAACCCTAGGATTTTATTTGTTAAATGCCTGTCATCACCATATGTACATGTTTTCCCTAGAAACACTTGGGTTTTCCATTCATCAATTACTTTTTCTAATGATGAAAGTCTATACATCCCTATTGGACCAGAAATACACAAGACATATCCATTAAACGATTGATATGCACGTTCTAAATTAAAAGCATACCAATACCTAACTGAACTTAAAAAAGACATTACTGAATCATATTTATTATAAATACCTAAATTTCCTGTTACACACCCAATTCTTTCATCATCAAATACTTTAAACATATAATCAATGCATTTAATATCAACCTCCGTATCACTATCTGTACAAAATATAGTCTTGATATTTTTGTTATTTTCTAATAAAGTCATTTTAAATCCTGTATACATTGCATCTCGTTTAGATTTGTGTTTTTGAGAAATGCAAACTATATCATAATTTCTTACGATTTCCATGTAATTAGAATAATCTACACTGTCACTTTCACTTTCACCTTCACCTTCACCTTTATTTAAATTTATTGTAATGCATTTGTACCCATAAAATACATCCTTTGTTATATCAACCATATACTCATCATCAGATGTATTTCCATCAATTACAATATATGTTTTGTTTATATTGGATACATTATCGTGTAAATCTCTTAATGAATTTAAACATTTTTTATAATAATTTACATCTTCCTTATAACCAACCATTAATACATTCATTTTCATTTCATTTGGACTACTATACTTGTTTTCCTTTGAAGTATATAGATAATTGTTGTTTATCAATGCAAAAATCATTTGCAAAATAGTATATAAAATTAAATATAAGCCATATATACTCACAGGTCCCCATTTGAGTGTATATTGTAAAATAATAGGAATTATTAACACAATCACTAAACATCCTGATAACAAATAATAAAATAATTCCTTTATTTTCATTTTTAAATTAATGTATTATTTAATTTAAAAATGTTATTGTTTTTAAATCAATTACACAATTAGTTATCCAATTTGTTTATCACCACCATATGGTAGTTATAACACTGTTAACTAAACTTCCTAACATAGAAGAACTCTTTTCCAATTTTATTCTGAAAAATGGATCTTCTTTTATTTTAAGGTAATCAATGTTGTAGTATTCATAACGTTGATTGTAAACAACATCGAATTGGCTATAAACAATAAGTTCATTATTTTCTGTGTCTAAAACCCAAACTGATGTATAATCGAGATTATCATGATATTTATTTCGTGGATGTCTACCCCAATGTAATTCTAACTTTATATTATATATCTTGTATATTAATCTTTCAACTTCTGAAACCAATTGCTCATGATCTAAACATATTAATGTATCTATATCTAGATCTTTGCTTTTCAATGATTTGACAATATTATCTGCTTTATAGGATTCTACATTTATATTTAACTGATTTGCTAATACACGAACAGTTTGGTATGGTTTATCAGATACTTCGTTATTTTCTTGTTTGGATGTTATTATTCTTTTTGGAAGTTTTATCACACAGTCATCCACATTTTTAGTCAAGTGTTTTTTATTTATATAATCAAAAAACCCCTTTAAATTATTACGTCTTACAAATCCTATATCGGATAAATTTATATTATCTTTTGCTTTTTCACCATGGCGAATAAAAATAAACATACAACTTAATGGTATTCTTTATACTATATCCATTAAAAATTAATTACCTTAATTAATTTAATTAATTACACATTACTAGTACCACCATCACCCTGTATACGATTTCTTTTTATTAATAAAAGCATGTAAATTATTAAAATACATAAACTAATAATTCCTGATACAATATTTGTAATAATTAATTGTAAATCATTTTTATAAAAACCATAGATTGTCCATAAAAACTGAGCACATATTAAGATAACAAATGTACCAGAAGATACACCTTCTACATTTTTTGTTTTGATAATTTTAATTAATTGCGGAATTGAACTTATCAATGTAAGTCCACCAGCAATATAACCAATAACATCATATATCATCATGTTATATTCCGGGTGGTTATTTGTTGCTAATACAACCATTCTTAATTTACAATATCGTATTTCCTTTAAATAAAATTCATTTTAATACATTTTGTCGTTTACATTTAGTAATTATTTTACAATTTACTATAAGTTGAAAATTTGTAATTATTTTACAATTTACTATAAGTTACAATTTACTCTAATAAATTAAGATGAGTGGGATTGAGAATCAAGAGAATCTAGAGAATATTTCGGAGATTAATATTAATTTGAGTTACACTGAAAAAATAAACTTGTTATTAAATTATCAAAGTACATTATCAGGTGCTGATAATCATGTTTTACAATTTTTAAACACACGACAACCTAAATATTTGATTTATGCTATTAAAGACTATGAAACACTTTTAAGTTGTGTTGATATAACTGATTATCTACTTATCGGTGGTGAAAATAAATATGTTCCTAAATCTGTTTACGTTGAATCATACTACAAATTAGGAACTTTTTATAAAACATTAGCTGAACAACTTATCATTGACAAAAAAAGAAAAGATCCTAATTATAAATTACAAGAATATGAAGAAAATGTCTTTAAGAGATCTATTTTTTGCTTTATAACTGTTAAACGAGTTGATTATGAACACGCGTTATCATTAGTACAGCTTATGAGTGTTTATAGTCAATTGTGTTTTTATGTACAACATGATTTGATAAAAGCACTTAGTTATTTAAATGAAGCTATGGTATTTTCTCCTGAAAATACAAATGTAAACTACAACTTAGGATTTATTTATCAAAAAATGAACCGTCTTGAGTTAAGTTTAACTCATTACAAATTATCTATTTTCACTAATAAATTTGTTCAAGATGAAAAAGAACGTATAGCTAATTACATAAATTGTTATAATGGGATTGCTTCCATCTACAGAAGTATTAAACAGTGGCCTGAAAGTCTTTTTTATTTATTAAAAGCACATGAAATTCATCCAACTGAACCTAATATTAACAACCAATTAGGTGTTACTTATACTGAAATGCGTAGAACAGATATTGCTATTAGGCATTATCAAAAAGCGATTGATCATGTAACTGACAGTATAATAAATCCAGATACTAAATTCTTGTTAGCAGAAATTTATTTGAATATGGGTCATATGTTTTCTTATAATGGTGATAACTTTGAATCTATTAATTGTTATAATAAATCTTTACAAATAGCACCAACATTCAAATTACCTTTCCAAAATAAAATATTTAACTTGTGTTATTTGTATCACGAGCTAGATGATAAAGACTACATTTCTAAACAACATAAAAAAATAAACACGTTGTTTAAACAAATGGATACATATTCTTTTTCACATTTGAAATCAAAAATTAATGGAAAAATTAATATAGGTATTATTTCAGGTGATTTTGTAGATCATCCTGTCAGCTTTTTCATTAATACTTTTTTAACAAAATACAATACAGATTTATTTGATATCTTCTGTTATTCTGAATGTATTATTGATATCAATTTATTAAATAAAAACTTGCAATTCAAATTTATAAAACACAAAACTACAAAGGAAGTATCAGATATGATTTATAAAGATAATATCCATATTCTGTTTGACTTGGCTGGTCATACTGCATTTAATCGTCTTGACGTGTTTGCTAATAAACCAGCTCCAATCCAAATCAGTTATATAGGATATCCTTATACAACAGGTATTAATAATATGGATTACAGAATAACTGATAATATATGTGATAACGAATCTTCACAAAAGCATTATACTGAAAAATTAATATTCTTCCCCAATACATTTTTATGTTACAATCCTCAATTACTTAGCAAAAATAAACGTAATGACAGTAATGACGGTGATGGAAAAATTCATACATTAAATCCAATACAACCATTTGTAAAAAATGGATTCATTACATTTGGATGTTTTAACCGATTAAATAAAATCAATTCATCTGTTATTAAACTTTACAATAGTATTTTATTAGAATTTCCTACAAGTAAATTTGTATTTAAAACAAAAGCTATTATTAACCCAAACATCCAAGAAAAATTCTTAAGTCAATTTGACAAATCAGTTCATGATAGAATTACACTTATGGATTGTACTATATTACATGATCAACATTTATTAGAATATAACAAAATAGATATTGCAATAGATACATTCCCTTATTCAGGAACTACTACTAGTTGTGAATCATTATACATGGGTGTCCCTGTATTCACAATGTACGATAATACTGATTATTATCATCCTCAAAATGTAACTGCAAGTATTCTAAAAAATTCTAATTTAGATGAATATATTGTTACAAATAAAAGTGAGCTCCTTTCAAAACTAAAATCTATGCTATCACAACCAATCAGTTTCTGGTCAACATTGAAACCAACTGTAAGAAATTCCTTTTTAACTGGGAATGTATGTAATCAAAAATTATATATTGATAACATGCAAGAATTATTAATCAAACTTCATCAAACACATTCATTTTAAATCCATTAGTTCTTTTTCTAAATCAGTTAGTTCTAAATCAGTTGTATCGTAATTATCACCAAATGTATCATCATACATTCCATCGTCATCTCCTATATTTATATAATCATCATAACTAAAATTAAAAGCACATTCCTCGTCTTCTATTTCTTCTGTTGGATAACTATTATTTCTGTCTTCAGGACTTTCATTAAGAGTTTCATCATCATCGTCATTGTATTCTTCATTCTGTTTTTCAAAATTTATTACAATACCATATTGACCATTTTTATCATATTGTATTTCATAAACTCTATTATTACATTTATTCTTTTTTTTGTTATGAGGTGTTAATTTTTTTATAATATAAAATGTTTCTTGCATTTTTTGCTTATGTTGTTTTAACAAAATATCATTGTAAGTAACAAATTTTTTTTTATTATAATTAAATCTTTCATTTAAATTCTCAAACCTATCTCTTGTTAATCTAGGATAATCTATTATTGTTTTTTTTACTTTTAATTTTTTAATAAATACAGGTGTAGGTACTAACATAGATATATCTTTATATAATAATTGAATACCCTTAGGATGTATTATATTACATTTACAAATAGTCATTACTATTATTTTACAAGAAAAAACATTTAAATATTTTTCAATTTTCAAAATAATTACATTGACTCATTTTATTATCGTCGCACGTGGACAAAACAACGCCTGTGAAACAAACTCATTTTATTATCGTCGCACGTGGACAAAACAACGCCTGCGAAACCTTGTGAAAAATTACAAATATTATTCTATAAAAACATTTTTATGGTCTTCTTATAGTATTTTATTTGTATTTATCACAAAATCGCGCACACGGGAGTGAAAACGGACTCATTTTATTATCGTCGCGCGTGGGCGAAACCACGCCTGTGAAACCACGCCTGCTTATATATTCTGTAAAATAAAAGGATCATCTATTAAAATATAATTTATTTCATCGTTACCACCATCATCCCTTTCAATATACCCAGCCTTTGTTAAATTATCTGATTCTTGCATTTCATATATATAAGTGTCATCTATATAATACAATTTATCGTTTATAAAATGTTTTTGTAAATTCTTGTTATTACTATCTATTGTACATTTTTGTAAAATATTTGTTGTTGTAATAACACACGTTTCGTTGTCTTCGTTTGTTTCTTCAACAGTAGGAATTCTTTTTATTTTATTTTGATTGTCCTTGAATATATGTTTTTTACAATACCTGTAATGTGTTTCCTTTAAACTCTTATGTGAACACCTATTCCCATTCACTAATATAGCTGAACATTGATATTGTTTTTCTTGTTCAAGCATAGGCGAAATATATACATGTACTAACTCATCTTCTGATATCATCATACCATCACTACCATCCCTATTTTTAATATATATATTGTATTTTTCAGATATATCTTTAATAACATTTTCCAAATCCGTAATATACCCCTTTTCAACTCTTTTTAAATTTCCCTTTAAACTCATTTTATTTAATTAATTAAACTCAAACCTTAAATTCAATATTTTTATTTAATTAATTAATTTTAATTACTTAAATAATACCATATCACAATTAAATACTTTAAAAATTAAACGTTAAGATCCTTTACCTTTTCAACAATATCATTCACAGTAGGTATCAAGGTACTATGTTGATAAGGATCAACTATATCACTTTTTGAATTATTTCTTAAGAATTTATTTCTTAATAAAATATCTCTTAAAATAGTATTAGGAATTCCTAACTTTTCTTGCAATCTAGCCATCCCCTTTGATTCCTTTACTAAACATTTTCCACCAAAACCCATCAAACCATCTGGTCCAGGAACTTGTGTATGAGATTCTCCTATTCTACTTTCTAATCTAAACAAATTTCTTAATTTATTATAATCTATATTGAATTTATCACATATTTGATTGATTTCATTGAAATACCACACCTTAACAGCCAAATGAACATTTACTGTATATTTAAACATTTCACAAATTGTAAAATCCTCAAATATAACTTCTAAATCACCTGTTTTATGATTGTATAAATCATTAAATACAGTTGTTAATTGTTCCTTTGTATTGTCATCTAAATTATTACCATTTGAACCTAACAAAACAAATTCTGCATTTGCAATATCATCCAAATAAGTAGTTTCCTTTAAAAACTCAGGACAAAATACAAATTCAATATTCTCGTTTGTAACACTTTCGTTAATACCAATACACGTACCAGGTGTCACTGTTGATTTCAAAATAACAACACTCTTCTGTGTTACCAATTCATTTAATTGATTTATAACACTCATTACAATTGATGTATCACAATCACCATGATTATCATCATCATTACCATTATCCTTACTAGGTGTAGGTACACATACAAAATATACATTTAATTTATTATTCTCATTGCATTCAGCATTAAGAACCATCTCATTTAATTTAGAAAAATAATAAGTAGCATCCTTAGGACAAGTATCATATACATTAAAACGCATTTTGTTTAATTTACATAAATGACCCATTGCACCACCAACATACCCATACCCGATAATATTAACAGTGTAATCCTTCATTTCTTTTTAATTTAATTACTAAAATTATCTTTAAATTAAAACGTAATAATAAATAAATCAAACGACTTTTCAACGAACATAACGTCCAGAAATTGTATAATCGTAAATAGCATCATTGATTGCTACTTCAGAACATTCTTTTTTTGTTTTTGATGATGTCGCAGCAAACCCTTCTGATTTTTCATTGAAAAAAAATACGTACACTAAAAAAGCAAGTAATGTATAAAATAACAAATTATTCATTGTGTTGTGTAATTATTGTATAGTATTATATAATAAAATAAATTTAACACCTAAGAAAAATCTCAGGTGTTAAATACTAATTAAAAGTTTTTATTGTTATTTTTCTTTACTGTTTTACTTGTTCATTACTTATTTAATTTGGATAACATATAATCTAAGCGTATTCTTTGTTTTTTAACAGCTTCATCAATGTATTCTTGTGAACGCTTGTCCATTTTCAATCTTTGAATATAATCTTCAATCATACTATTAATTTGTTCTTCTTTTGATATTTTTTCAAATCCTTCATTTCTTTTTTCAAAGAAAAAGGTATACACTAAAAACGCTAGTAAGATATAGAATAACAAATTATCCATTGTTACATTCATTTATATTAAATTAATCTTTATATTTATATGTAATAAAATAAATTAACTAAAAAAATCAGATAAATTAATTATATCATTTAAATCACATTCTTCAAATGTACTGTACAATGAATCCTTTTCATTACTGTACAATGAATCCTTTTCATTACTGTACAATGAAACATTTTCATTACTGTACAATGAAACATTTTCATTACTGTACAATGAATCCTTTTCATTAGAAAAGTGATCTTGGAAGTTTTCTTGATTGTATGTGTTAATATGAATTAATATCTCATCCATTAACAAATTTAATAAATTATTACTACGTTGTAAATTAGAACTTGTAGTACTAGTTGTACTCGTACTCATTATACTAATCACAATATTTCTAATTGTAGAATCCTTTTTAACTCTTTGTTTATTTTTACACTTAGGATTTCTTAAAAATGTAAATATCTTGTTTATTTTTGAAAATTGGATCTTTGTAAATTTTCGCATGATTCAATAATACAAAAATATTATTATATTTTCAATTTATTTGTAACCATATCGTTCGCTACGTCTCTTAGCAAATAAAATAATTCTACCATTTAAATCTTGAAGTGGTCTTGCTGATTTACATACAGGATACACATCTCTCATATTTAATCTTATAGGGTTTTCATCTACTATCCATCTAACTGGTGAAAATCTACCATCTGTAAGACTTCCATCGTATTCGAAATATTTATAAGGTATATTTACTTGCATCCTTGCTAAATTTCTTAAAGGCTCATTACCATTTACAATTACTTGACCTATCACTAATAAATTTTTATAAGGTTTTCCATCTATAAAATTCAAATCCTTACAACAACTATTACCAATCATATTAACACCTCTCTCGTAAATTTCATCACTTACACTTTCCTCACAACTCCCACTATATTCACTCGTACAGCTTGCACTACTAGTACTAGTGCTACCACTGCTACAACATACAACATCCTTATCTACATTACGAAAAAAACATGGATCTTCTAAACTATCAATTTTATTTCCATACCTTCCCTCGTGAATTCCATCATGACTTCCATCATGATAACTTCCTTCATGATGACTTCCTTCATGATGACTTCCTTCGTGATAACTTCCTTCATGATGACTTCCATGATGACTTCCATGATGACTTCCATGATGACTTCCATTATGACTTCCGTTGTTACTACCATGGTGACTTCCGTTGTTACTACCATGGTGACTCCCGTTGTTACTACCATGGTGACTTCCGTTGTTACTACCATGGTGACTTCCGTTGTTACTACCATGGTGACTTCCATCATAACCTTCGTCTGAATCGCTATAAATACTATCTTCACTTAAACTATCTTCACTGTCACTATCGCTTTCTGTATCGCTTTCTGTGTCTCTGTAATTTTCAAAATACAAACATTTTTCACTTGCTTGATTTTCATTTTCAACAGATGTTTCTATTTTTTCAACTGTAACAACTATTTCATTAACAGCTTCATTAGGAATTTCTTCTTCGTTAATTGATTCTTCTTTTTCAGATTTAACTTCATTAGGAATTTCTTCTTCGTTAGTTTTAGTTAATTGTTTCTCAACATTGATAACATCCACATCACCTGATTTTTCTAAAATGTAATTATCATAAATATTATGATTATTGTTATTGTTATTGTTATTGTTATAATTGTTATCGTTGTTATCGTTGTTGTTATCATAATAATGTTCTTTTTCTACAAAAACATAATGAATTTCTGCATTGTATTTTCTGTTATTTAAATAATGTTCACTTGGTGAATGGAAATGGTATTCTATTAATTTAGTTTTGGAATTTATTTGTAAAATAATATTATCAACTACATTAAATACAAATTTCACAGGATCATATATTGCACCACGATTTTCACCTTTAATAGTTATATTTTGATCCATTTTATTTATGAAAATAGCATCTTTTTTATCTAGCTCGATTGGACTTTGGTATGACATTTCTGCCTATTATTGTAAAATATTTAAAGTATTTGCTAATTTAAATATTTAATTTAAAAAATAATTAGTTATAAATCACTCAGTCACTCAATTCTTTAGTTATAAATCACTCAGTCACTCAATTCTTTCGTTATAAATTACTCAGTCACTCAATTCTTTCGTTATAAATTACTCAGTCACTCAATTCTTTCGTTAATAATCACTTTCTATTAAATTTTCATTTTCTGGTTGTAATGTTTTAATGAATTCAACATTGAAACCATAACGTTTTATACCATCTATTATTTTCTCTTTTTCCATACCATACTTTGTTTTTAATGCACGTTTTAATTCACGTGTATCTGGTATTTTAACATTGCTATAATTTTCCGACCACCAGTATGTAAGATTTGTATAAATATCCTTAAATGTTTCAATATTTTTATCATTTTCAGCAAGACAAACATCAAAGAATTCATCAAACTTGTCATTGTCTGTCTTGTATTTATTTGTTGCATTTTTAACCTCATCAGGTTCAATAAGACCTTCCTTCTTGAATAAACTATAATGATGAATTAAAATACTCATAAAATAAGGTTTCCAAGTTTTGATCTTTTCCTTTATCGTAGGATCTATTAAAAATTCATTCGGTTTTTTAGGATTATCACAAAATCTACTGTTGAAATCAACTACACGAATACGTCTCCATGTTCCACCATCCATTGAAGTAATCGCTGGTAAATCATTACAACACATAATCATCGTACCTTGAATCTTGAAACTAATAGGACTTTTATATAAATCACGCGCTATAATAGAATCGTTTCCACTAAATTGTTTTAAAATACCCGTGCGCAATTTATCCGTATGTTCTGGTTCCTGGAACGCGATAATGCGTCTACCTTTTAATCGAATAACATCAGGAGATACACTACTAGCATTACCACGTTTATTTGTCAATAAACTTGTATCAACTGAAACCATGTAATCACCTAAAGCAAGTTCTAAGAAATTA
>Ga0208554_1000132_pt1 | contig 12814 bp, 25 predicted proteins | sample Colrivmet1371B02_FD_187628 | JGI IMG/M metagenome (GOLD analysis project Ga0208554, IMG submission 187628) | Estuarine microbial communities from the Columbia River estuary - metaG 1371B-02 (SPAdes) (version 2) | ecosystem: Environmental > Aquatic > Marine > Intertidal zone > Estuary | place...
CAGCGAAGCTCACGCGTCGCCATCCGGTGTCCCCGCCCCATTGCAGAGCCATCGCGTCCGCGATTCCCTGATACGTCTTGGAGCGTTCACGCCAGCGGTCAGGAGAGGGCGTGAGTTTGTTCTGGCCGTTGTCGCATTGGTTTGCCCATCGGGGCTTGCCATCCACCATCCGGGGCGGGACGTTTGCGGTTGGCTTGAGCTTCGGCAGACCTTTCAGCCATAGGCCGGTTGTCTTGCTGGCATCGTCCCCGAACTGGTGCGGGTGGATGTATTGATCGGCCTTGCGGATGTTGCTGGAGATCGCGCCCACGGGATTCTCGATGGCGATGCGCGGACAGTCCGCGTCCATGAACAGGCGCACGAAGTGCAGGGCCTCGGCTTGCGCCTTGCGGCGGGCTTCGCCCACCAGCGTTCCGGGTTTCACTTTCTGGTGATACCCCACGCCGGGGAATTTTACGAAGTCCGGGTCAGAGAATGCCCACGCTGCCGCGACATTCAGGAAGGTGCATGGCGGATGGGCGATGATGAGATCCCAGCCGTTGCCGAGGATGTCCCGAACGTCCCCGGTGTAGTGGTCGCCGGGTGTTTCCGTTTCCAGCATATCGCAGGATGTGGCGACGTGTCCCAGGGCGTTGAAGGCATCCCGGACGGTTCCAGATGACTCGCAAGCCACAAGAACACGAAGAGGGACAACAATTCCATGCACTGAACCACTGCCAGCGGCGGTGTCAGGGGCGAGGTCGAAGTTTAATTGCGCTGTCATTGGTCAGTGATGATTGGCGTTCTCGGAAGAAAGGGCGGCACGGAGCCGATTGATAAATCCGGCAGTGGCGGGTGCGTCTTTCCATAGCGGGGTGTCCCACCGATCTACCACGGCCCGCGCTGCGGCATAGACGGCGATGTCCTGATCTTTGATCCTGTCGATTGTCTCGTTGAGATTGTCCACCGTCCGCTCGGTTGCTTTGGCGCGATACATCCACTCATCCCGATTCACCTCGGCTTGAGCAGCCATCTCGACAGCATACTTCCATTTGTTTTCCCATCCCTGCTCATGGCAGGCGCATCCCGCGTAGTGGGTGGTTCCGCATTTTTCCTGTTCGGGTTCCTGACCTCCCGAAGATGGAAAACAAGCCGAGCCATCCGACCCGCTATCAGTGTGTTGCTTGAGTGCCATTTTAGTTAGGAGTTTGATTCTGCATTCGACCCGCCGCGCCAGCGGTCGGATGCTCTTGGACGTTCGTCTCAGGAATGTATTTCCGTGCCGTCGCTGAGTTGCAGCACCAGTCAAGCGTTTCGCGGTGGCCTTGGCAGCCGTGGGACTCGTTTCCGTCAGGGTCTTCGTCTTGCTTGTCCACTTGTCCCCAGCATGGCTCATCCGGGTATGCGGTGAGCCAGTTGCAGTCGCTCCCGCATCTGCACGGGAGATACGATTCGGAGCGATCAGGAAGACGAACAAGTCGCTCCTGGCAATCGCTGCCAGCTCCGTTGTTGGTGTTGTTTTCTGATTTCATAGTTGTGAGTGTTTTCAAAGCTCGCTCTCGGCAGCGATGCCAGAGCTAGGCGTCTCGCTAAGAATTTTGAGCACGGTTTTTATCGCAAAATCGTAGCCCTCATACTGCTTTGAGCTCATAATCACCTGCGCATCTTTGTAGATAGACTTCACTTTGCACTCAATGGTGCCCCCGGCAGGATTCGAACCTGCAACGGTGGAGGTAGAATCTCCATGCTCTATCCATTGAGCGACGGGGGCTGAATTGATGCAGCGGAGCATTGCCCGCATGCGTTGGACGGTTTTTGCCGTCTCGGTGGTTTCCGGCGTGTGCTGGAGTGATACTGTGAGTAGTCCACGGAGGATTTCCAGTTCATTCGCGCCGACTCGGAAGTTGATGATGTTGTGGCCGCTGGGAGCGGTGCCGATGGTTTCGATTTTCATAGTCGCTTGGTGGTTCGGAATTAAGAACGAGAACAAGTAGTCGCACCTAACGGGCGACAACGCGGTTGTTCAATTTTGGTCGGTTTCAGTGGTCGCCCGTAGGTGGACAGGGACGTTCGCGATATTGGATTCGGCCCGAATCAGGATGCGACATGCTCGGCAGGTTTTGTCCCGCTGGCCGTGACCATCCACGGCATCGGGGCATTGCCCCATGAATTTATGCGGAATCTTTCCGGTTCCAACGTCGATCAAATCGCGAACAAGCCGTTGCTTACCGACGGGCATAAGCTTTCCAGTTTCACTCATTGGCTTTTCCTTTCACGTCCGCGTCAGGACTTTTTGCGTTCTCGGAAGAAATGAACTCGCGCAGATCCTCGAACGCCTTTTGCGTGTGAAATCGCCCTTTCGCCTGCACCAGTCGCAGGGCGAGTTCGTGGATATTCGCGTATTTGGTCGCCCACCCCATCGCACTCGCGGTGCATCCGGCGTGCTCGTATGTGGCAGCTTCCCTCAGTCGCTTCACTTCGGTTGGCGTCCAGTCCACACCGGTACATCCGCATTCTGATTCCGAGCGTGCCGCACATTGGCAGCACATCCCCGGAAAGTAAGACGGAGAACAAGCCGCCGCATTCGACGGGCTATTACTTTTCAATTTCTTTTTCATGATCGTTTCAGGTTGCCCGCGCATGGGCTTAGTCGTTCACCGGAATTTCGCCGCCGTGATCTGCAATGAACGCTTCGACCATTCCCGTTGGGATGTAGCCATACACATCCGACGGGAAGCTGCCGTCCGAGTATTCCCGCCAATCATCGGGCGGCGTCAGCGGCTTCTCATCGGCATCGGTGATGAAGCCGACTTCGACCAGCGTGTAGTGATTCCACTTGTCCACCTCGTCAATTCGCGGTGAGCAGTAGGCGTATTTATTGGCTTGGACACTCAATGAGATTCCATCGGCGCATTTGATTCTCGGGTTCAGTTCTTTCATTTTCATAGTCGTTTGGTGTTTCGGCAGATCGACGGCGATAAGCCGCCTTGTTGGATTCAGTCTCCAGCGCGCCGCGTCTGTGTTAGATTGTTAGTTAGAGAAGGATGCCAGTTGTAGATCGGTTCACGCTCGATCCCACCAACTCCGTTCAGATACTTCCCATCGACCTTTTCAGGCCGGACGTATTTCCCGAGGAAGTCCACGACTCCTTTTCGCTCCATCCGCCACACCGCGCCCTCCACGTCCTCAAGCGCCCCGTGGCCGGACGGCTCCAGTATCGCCAGCATGTCCGCGATGCTCAGCGCCCCGCCGACGTGGATCACGCGAGGTGTGACGATTTCCACCGCCGCGCATCGGCTTGCCACATCGGCGGCCATGGCGCGGGCGTTGCCCGTCAGGATGTCGAAGGCGACAAAGGGTTCGTGCGGCAGGTTGTAGCGCGTGCCATGCGCTTCCATAAGCCACTCGCCGCTGACCCGCTCGCCGGGTTGCAGTAGCGCCGCGAAGCGCAGTCGATGGCTGTCCACCCAGCGGGAAAAGTGGTGGTGTTGCTCGTAGTTGCTCCCATCGGCACGGTATCCGGCGCGGATCAGCGCCACGATTTCGCCGCCGATGTTCGCCACCGCCACGTTGCTCCCGTCCAGCTTTTCTTGGACGGTGATGATGTCGTGACGGTCGCGGGTTTTCTCGGTTAGGAGACTGGCTTGCTGGTCGGACAGCCCCTTATCGGCGGGACCACGGCGCGAGCCAGGGAGATGCGGGATGCTTCCATAGGCGCGTTGGCCAAGGGGTTTTTGTGGTTTGGTGTATTCGGTGGTTTCCATAATTCAAAGAGGCTAACAAGTAGGTGCTGGAACGGCGGGGAACGTCTCACTTGGAATCGGCGTCCAGCGTCCGCCGTCCCAGACCATCGGCGTTATGCGGAACAATCCAGAGCGCTGAGGGCCTTGCAGAATTCCGGGATTTCGGCGGCAGCCATCGAAAACACCGGAGTTTTATCCATCCAGAACGTCACCGGACATTCCGGTTTGGACCCGTCCATTCGGATTTTCATCGCGCTGGGATATTCGCGGTCTCCGTCATCGGAGTAGACTGTGATTATTTCGGTGATTATTGTCATATCGTAGATTTTCAAAGAGCATAACCAGTCGTGCATGGCAACGGCTGGAACGTATTTAGAACGGGATGTCATCATTATCGTTGGGCGTCGGCTCTGGCGTGGCACCGCGTTGCTGTGGACTGTCTCCATGAGGTGCGTGCTGCTTTGGTTTTGCCGGGTAGAGTGACACCCATCCTGACCATTCCGGGCCGACCGGCAATGCGTTTAGCCTCAGGGACTGGCGGCCTTGCTCATCCGTGAACCCCTTTCCGACTGTTAGGTATTGCTTTTTCTCTTCTCCGGTTTGGCGGTCGGTGTATTTTCCGATTGTGGCGACGATGTCATGTGTGTATTTAGCTGGCATTTTGTTTTTTCTGGTTAGTTTTTGCTAGTCTTGATCTCAGTTCGGTAACAAGCAATGTCTGATAGTGCAGGGCTGAGCGTAAATGTCGAATAGTTTCTAGGCTTTTCGCGTGATGGGCGCGGAGTCTTTTGATAGACATCATAGCGGCTTATTGTTGGCGGTATGATGGCCAGTTGAATTCGATGCTTTTACCGTTTTCGCGGGCGCGGTCCACAATGGACTTCCCGAGGCTTTCTGCCAAATCGCTTTTGGCTAGGTTGGCAATCAGTATGGTTGGCTTCATGGCCGAATATCTGGCGTCAATAACATGCGTTAGCAGCCGATCTTCAAAAGCGGTTTCACCCCGCTCTTGGATTTCGTCGAGAATGAGCAAGTCAGCTTTGGCCAGTTCGTCGATGACTTCCATTTCTGATCTTTCCGACCCTTTGCGGAAGGTGGATCGGACTTCGAGGAAGAATCGCATGGCGGTGCGGTATTGTGACGAGCCGACCATGAAAGCCAGCTCAGCCGCCATGCGGGTCTTTCCGCCTCCTCTTTTGCCGTAGAGGACAACAATTCCGTTCATTCTGACTCTTTCGCGGGCTGACTCTTGCGCCATGAGCCATTCTTTGCCGTGTGGAGGCGTCTTGACGGCCTCCAAATACTTTTCCGGCCATCCAGTGCGCGGGCCTAGTGCTCGCCACGCCCTAGCATCTTTTTCTTTGATTGCTGTCTCTATTCTTTTGTTCTCAATTTCCTCAGGCGTCGGCGGGATCTCTTCTGGCGCATTTGTGATCAGCTCATCTAGGTTCGAAAAGTCGATTGTATTCATGGTTAGGTCGATTGTATTCATGGTTAGTCTGGCAGTTGAAGGGTTTCTTGTGGGTATTCGTTTTTGCGGTGCCCGTTGGTTTTCTTCTGACTTGGGAGCCATCCTTGGCTTTTCCATTTTCTGATTCCGGCTTTCCAGTCCTTTGATGGGGATGATCCGTTTTTCCATCCGTTAGCTTCCCAGTGGTGAAACATGGATTCGCCGTCAGATTCCGGCATTCCAATTTCGGCGCAAAATGTTTTCAGTTCATCGATTGAGCCTTTTGCTTTGTTACTCTTTAGAGTAACAATAATACTCTTCTCTTCTCTTCTCTTCTCTGGTTGCACTTTTGTTACGCTGGTTGTTACGCTGTCACCGTCACTTTTTGCGCGACGTTTTGCCATGCGTTTGGCCGATAAAGCCCGTTGTTTCGAGGTTTCCCCGTTGTGGCGGTGGAAATTAGGGATTGAGATTTTCCCGTTTTCCTCTGCAAGCCATCCTACTTGTTTCATCGCCTCCGTAAATCCAGCGTAACCGCTGTTACGATTTAGTTGCGCGGCCAGCGTAACAGGAGCGTAACCATCTATGGACTGATCATCGAACCAATCCCACACGCGCAGCAGCTTCCCGATCACAGCATCAGGGTCAATTCCGAGTAGGCCAGCCATCTCGAAAACCTCAGGTTTGTCGAGTGTAGCCTTTTCCAGTTTTATCCAGTCTCCAGCCATAATTAGTTTTCCTCGTTTGGTGTTTCAAAATTGATCAAATCCTTTAGCGGTTCAGTTGTGGTCATAAATTGGAAATCCTCCCATACTCGGCGATCAAAGCCGCATCTATCATGCCGTCGTGGGGTTTTGTGCATCGCGGTGACGCCAGCCAGCTTTCGGCCGGCCATAGTTGCCGTGCCTTGGCGAGCGCGGCGGGTTTAGTGTCGCCTTTTGCGCATCCAACCAGCATCCTCTTTTGCCATTGCTGCGGCGTGATCCGGTGATGCCGGATGCCGCGAGACTCCATGACGCCACGGATCGCGCCGTAGCTGTCCCACATTGAGCAAAGCGCCTGCGCTCCTGGGGAGTGCTTGCCGGGGGTTTCTAGGATGACGGTTAGGGTATCCCGGTCAAATTGATCGATGAAACTCCAGACGTGTTCCGCGTCAATCTCGTTGCCCTTGGATTTTCCCCGCGTCGGCATGATTTCCATGGCGATCGGTGGGCCGGGATGATCCGAGAGCGCGACGAGTCCGCCCGTTAGACCGTTATCAATTCCGATGTATACGTGTGCCATTGTAATTGTAGTTTTTTGGTTAGTTGTGAGGGTGCCAGAGCTAGGCGTTAGGTGAAGAATGAATCATCTCCCCAATGGACATGATCCGTTCGTATTTCCTGCGTCCGTGATGCTTCCATCCTCGGGCCATTTCGAGCCATGCGTTGAAGTCCACGCCCCATCCAGTTTGCCCACTGGTGAGGTGCTCGAAATACTGGAAGAGGTAGCGGTGGAACTCAGAGCGTGCCAGACGCTCATCTTGAGTATCGCGCCCGACTTGGACGATGGTTCCAAGTGGGGCCTCATCCGCAACAAAAGGCCTAACAAGTCGCGCCTGACCAACCGGAAATTCCCCGCCCGCTGCTTCCGAGTTGTTCAACCACCCAGAAGGTGACTCGGTCGCCGGCGATTGTGCCACGGGCGGGGTTTCGGAGGCATCACTCGATGCCTTGAAAGTGTTATATTTGCGCTCTGTTAGCCTGCCGCCGCAAAATGGGCAAAACATCATAGAGTTGTCATTCGGCGATCCGTTCACGACGGTGAATGCATAATCGCATTCGGTAGCCCAGTTGCCGTCGCTATCCTCTGACCAATTGCATCGTTCTTTCTCTTGTTTCATAGATTTGATGTTAGTTTTTCGGTTCGTTTGCTCTCAGCGATTTGATCATTTTTTCAATGGTGATTTTAAGGATCGGCCATTCTTCTGGGTCTATGGCGATTTCGCCGAGTTGCTCAAAAATACCGTCCCGGCTGATTTTGATAAACTCCCCAGCGGCCTCGTCTGCAATCTCGACGTGCGTTGATAACTCGTCGTTAATCCACGCGTTCTCGGGCGCGATGGTGATACGGGTGACTCGTGATGTGTATTTCATAGTATTGGTTCCTCGGTTTCTTCTTTGAATGATTTCGCGGTTTCCCATGCTTTTGCATATTTGCTAACAAAGTCCTCGACGTATGTTTGCAGCTTCTTGGTGTAAGGGTCCGGCTCGACAAACAGATGCAGGGGCTTCATGCCGGGGCAGTATGAGAAGAAATGCCAAGGCAACCCGGTTACCATCATTGAGAAATGGACCTGCGGCTTGTAGGTGTCGGGGAGGCATCCGTCTAGCAGGTAACGGAAATGCGTCTTTGGCAGCGGGCATTTGATCTCGAGGCCGGAGACATGAGCCCCACCCATGGATGAAATCAACCCATCCGGCGAGCACCCGATCACTCCATCCTCACGGGTGACGAATCCGACTTCCTCGACGGTTAATCCCATCCGCCGTTCGAACGCGGCTCTCGCCAGCGGTTCCATCGCAGTCCCGCGATCCGTGTTCGCGTTGCCATGCCAGGCGTTTTGACCGGGGCAAAAACAATCTGATATAAGCTCATCCATGTAGCCTTGCGCTTGCGTGGATGATTTGCCGCCTGCGGTTATGATCTTGGATGCGTTAGAAGCCGTTAGCTTGCCGACACGGGCCGCAAGCCATTGCTCACTCCCTTGGATTAGATTTGGCCAGATGATCATGCGGATACCCTCCCGCGTCTCTTGAGGTCTTTTCTGATGGCGTCGAGGCGGCCTTGCTCCCATGTCCCTTTGCGGGCGCTCATGGGGTTCTTGGCGAGGTCACGGGCGATCAGCTGGAGAGTGTCAGCACTGTAGTCACGGATGCCGCGTTGGTGTATATCGCTCATAGCGTCTCCTCCTTCGACTTGTTGAGGTTTTCGAGGTGCCTAAGTCCGTGTTCCACGCCGTGCATATACCATGCCTTCTGCTCTAAAATCTGCGCGATTAGTGGATAACCGCTTGATGCGGCGTGTTCCCACATTTTCACCAACTCCATTTTCTCCCTGTGAAAATCTCCAGCTAGTCTTCTCGAAAAATCTTCAACAGCCTCCTTGCCTGTGCACGCGCTCATGCTTCGCCCCTCCCATTGATTTCTTTCCAAAGCGCATTCACGCCCGCGCCAAAAGCGGCGATGCGTTCAACGTTGGCTTCATGGGTTAGGAGTTGCCGGTGTTCTTTAATGAGTCCGAACGCGGCGATCACGGTTGCGGTCATCGCTTGCCATTCATGCGCCGCAGTGTCTTCATTTGTTAGGACAAGATCGGATGCTGGATGGATAGGCACCACGTTAGCAGGAACCACGTTGCCGACCTGGATGCTGCCGATCTTTGGCGGGGCGGGAAGATTGTGCGGGTTCATCCTGGCGGCTTGCGCGGCGGCGAGCTCGGCTTGCAGCTTGGCCTTCTCGTCGTTGGCTTTCTTGGCTTCAAACCTGCGGCGGAGTTCGGCCTCGACATATTCGGGTCGCTCGACTTCCAGATTGCGGCGGTCGGGAATCAGGTCCGCGCCGTGTGCTTTCTCAAACGAGTCTAGCAACTTTCGGCATTCGGCGATGAGCGCTTGCTGAGTGGCGGCGTAAAACCTAACGGCTTTCTGCATGCTTTCCAGCGTCCGCTTGCCCTTGAGTTCATCCTGCAGGCCCTTGAGGTATATCCTGCGGGCGAGGCTGGCGTCGATGTCGAAGGTAGCGAGAGCCGCTTCGACGATCTCGGATTTGACCTCATCCTTGCGCTTGGCGATGAGTTTTTCGAGTTCCAGTCGCGGGGTGCGGATCTCTTCTGCGGTTTCGGTTAGCTCGGCAACCATCGTTTTCAATCTCTCATCGAAGGCCTGGACGGCGGCGTCACGGACGGCGTCCTCGGCGGCCTTGAGCGCCTTGACGTCAACCTCGGCCTGTCCGAAATCCTCGTCTGATTTGAGGTCTCGGTTGATTTTTCCAAGTGCTTCACGGACTAGCTCGCGGAACTCTGGCAGGTTGTTAGTGATGATCTCGCCGCGTGCTTCGACGGTGAGGGGGATGATGCTAAATGCGTTTTTCATGTTTGTTTGGTTAGGGAAAAGGGTCGTCGTGTCGTGTTGTGGAGTGAAGTGTTGTGAAGTGTTGTGACGTGTTGTGGGGTGGCGTGTGGTGCGGTGGCGTGTTGGAAAATTTCCGCGTGTTGTTAGGATGCGCGGCCCCCCGGTGGATTATTTCGGCGCGATGATCTCGACTTGATCGGATGTCATGGCGTCTTCGCCAGTCATTAGGCCAACCGCGAAGTCATCGGCTTCGGATTTGGAATCGAACTTAGATGACGTGAATTCCGTCTTAACTGTCCATTTCTTGCTCTTGCTCTTGCTCATGTTTTTGTGTTTTTTGTTAGGGGTGATCTTACAGGAGATTGTCAGACTTTTCATCGTCTCCCCATGGCGCGTCCGGCATGTCCGCGATGTCTTGCGCGGGCTCGGCTTCAACGGGCTCTGGTTTTTTGAAGGGGTCAATGGCAGGCTTTGCGGGTGAAGCGCTCACCTTGGCCTTGCTAGGCGTCACGTCACGCAAGCCTGGGGTGTCTGAGGCTTCGTCCTCATCAGTCACGCCGCTGAATCCAAACGCATAGCGGGCGCATTGCATCAGGGCCTTGTGGCGCAACATCCGATGTTCCATTTTCCAAGGATCAGTTCCTCGCTTGCATTCTGATAGGTGCTCAGTTACCTCGATTGGCCGATTGCGGTCTTTGCGCCAGAGGCGGCATGTGATAGATTCCAGCTTGCCGTCATCACTGCTGTGCTCCTCGAACTGCATCCCGTCCATCTGGGGGTGGCCGTTGACCATGGAAACCCAGCCGTCGATTGAGACAACAGGGACGATGCCGCCGCCTTTAGCGGGGAAGGCATATAACTCCTTCAAGAGCGGATTGAGCCCGTAGGTGTTGGCTACCACGACAAGGGCGAGAAGCTCCTCATCGGTGGCGTTTTTAAACACCGTCGCCTTCAGCGTTTGATGGAGTTTGGCCGGATCGACATTGACCTTGGCGGCCATTAGCGCGAGGGCGGAAACCTTCGACGGTTGTGTTGCTAGTTGTGTGCTCATGTTTTTGTTAGTTTGATTGTGAATGCGGGGCGCGTCTCCAGATTTCCTGCCCGCGAGCCATGGAGACGATAACTGTGTCAATCCCTCCGCGCTTCATGTCGGCAAGGACGCGGTCCATCATCCATTGCTCTTCAGGGATTTTGTATTCGGTGGTGAGGGCGCGGTATCCGGCTGCTTCGGCGGCTTGTGGTGTCATGGTTTGCATATTGTTAGTCTAGGATTTCGCGGACGCGGACTTGTTTTAATTTAGCGCTATGTGAGATGTGATACAGATGATCATCATTATCTTCGCCCCAAAAAACCCACTCCCTCGGCTCCGGTTTGACCCGGTAATGGTCGGTGGGCTCTGTCCATGTTGGGTGACCTAGGTCCTCCCATATGTCTCCCCCCCGGTATTGGATAGTTTTCCCGTTAGCGTATGCCGTAATGAGCATCAGTTTTTCCAGTGTTTCTTGGCGTGTCATGGTTTTAGCTGAGTTGGAGGATGATGACGGCGATGCATACGGCGATGCCGACGCAAAGGAGGATGAGGCTTGCTATCCCGAGGCGCTTGATCTCGACCTCCTCGGCATACATTCGGCGCATGAATTCGGCATAGTTGGCGTCGATACCGCCGCTGGTGGTTTCTCTGAATGGTCTTTTCATGGTGTTTTTGTTAGTTTGTATTTTGCGACAATCTTCCCGCTTTCGAGCTTTTGCGGGATGGTTTCAATTTTCATCCCCGCGCATCGCAGGTCGTGGATTCTTGCGCCTAGCCGGAAGCATCCTAACTGGTTGAGGGCTTCTAGCGGGGTGATTGACCTGCCCTTTTCGAGCAAGGCCGCGATTTTGTCTGAGTGCGATTTCATTTTGTTTTAAAGTTGCCCGCGTGAAGGATGCGCGGCCCCCGGTTGCGTTAAACTAACGAAGCGGGCTTGAAGTTCCTGGATCTCAAAAACTCACTAGCAAGGAATGCGAGATTGATTTTGGTTCGTTGGCCACGGTTATAAATAGCCTCAATCTGATGCATCATCTGATCTCTATTTACAGACTTAACAAGGATGTGGGGGGTGTCCCTGAATTTTTTGATTAGGATTCCATCAGAAAACTCATCAAGATTTACAAGGACACAAAGACAGCCTACAAATTGTTTGCTTTTGGCGATAGGTGTATATTTTGAAGCCCTCTCAATAATGGAAACAACCCGTTCGGCGTTTTCGGTTGTTTTGATCTTGAATGTTCCCTGCCGGATTGCGTTGTTTTGGTTTCCTGATGCGGTGCTTTCTCCGACCAGTAGAGCCACCGCAAACTTAAGGTCAAGTCCGCGATTAACATACTGAGAAAGGGTGATGTAATCCTTTATCCCCCGTGCCACATACATGTTAACAAATGCATCATTCATCCATTTCCTTACGGCCCAATTTTCATCAGAGATCAGGTCTTTGTCTTGTGTTTCGCCGATCACATAATAAACCGGAATACCTAATTCTTGAGCGGCGCGAAGGCGATGGTGTCCGTCAATAATTCGCAAAAACTTTCCATCACGATAACAATGGATTGGTTTAGCTTTGATAAACCCATTGCGTGTCATGCTGATTTTCATCTTTTTAACGTGCGGCGGGTGCATCTTTTGTTGCTCGCCGTGGGGCTTGAACATCGCGTAGTCGGATGTCGATAGTATCTGTATTGTTGGTGTTTTCATGTTTTCTTATTTTTTTGCTTCAATGCGTTTTTCGCAGTAGGAGATTATTTCTCTGAGAACTTTTTCACGGGATATATCAGAAGGTAAAATATTGTTCAGTCTCGCCCTCGCCTGTGTCCACAATTCCTCCGCATCGTTCGGGACATAGCCCGCTATCCTGTTCGTCTTCGCCGTCGTCTGATGGTTGGTCGAGGATGATGCAACCGAGGAGTTTTCCGAAGATGCCGAAGATTGCTTGGACTTTTTTGCGGCTTCCTTCACGCCATCAACGCCTCCCGCAACGGCTTTGTGCTGCTCTTCCTCTGGCAGCTTCGCCACTTCGCTTCCTGCGCGGATAGATACCTCGCCGCTGTCCACCATGTCTTGCAGCTCGGGGATGCCGGATTGAACGATTGGCTTGGCGCGTTGGATGTTCTTTACTGAACTGCCGGATAGTTCGGCGGCTCTTTGCGTGGTGATTGCTGGCTGGTCATTAGATCGGCCCGTGGGCCGATCTAATCCGCCGCGCCCTACGTCACCTCTTTTCAGATTCGCCATCCTCGCCCCGACCATGGCCCGCTCGTTGTCCGAGTCATGGCGGCGGTGATCGTTTAGACTGGCAATCAGACTAAGTGGATCGTCTCCGGTGTATTCCTCAATCCGTGGCTCAACTCCTGCGATCTCGCATGCCTTGTATCGGTTGCGCCCGTCGAGAATCTTGCCCTCGTAAGAGGTGATCGGCAAAAGCTGGCCCATCGTCTTAATGTTTTCAGCAAGCTTCTTAATTTCATCATCGGAAAGCATCCGATAGATATTGGCG
>Ga0208554_1000142_pt1 | contig 12386 bp, 12 predicted proteins | sample Colrivmet1371B02_FD_187628 | JGI IMG/M metagenome (GOLD analysis project Ga0208554, IMG submission 187628) | Estuarine microbial communities from the Columbia River estuary - metaG 1371B-02 (SPAdes) (version 2) | ecosystem: Environmental > Aquatic > Marine > Intertidal zone > Estuary | place...
TTTGTAGTTTCAGCTATACTTTTGGTTTCAGATATACTTTTGGTTTCAGATATACTTTTGGTTTCAGATATACTTTTGGTTTCAGATATACTTTTGGTTTCAGATATACTTTTGGTTTCAGATATATCATTGTACGTAATTAAATTATCTTGAATTTGTTCTACAAATGGTTCTACATATGGTTCTTGAATTGGTTCTTGAATTTGTTCTACAATTGGTTCTATATATGGTTCTACAAATGGTTCTACAAATGGTTCTACAAATGGTTCTTGTATTTGTTCTACAAATGGTTCTACAAATGGTTCTACAAATGGTTCTACAAATGGTTCTACAAATGGTTCTTGTATTTGTTCTACAAATGGTTCTACAAATGGTTCTTGAATTTGTTCTACAAATGGTTCTACAAATGGTTCTACAAATGGTTCTACAAATGGTTCTACAAATGGTTCTATATATGGTTCTTGAATTGTATCTACAAATGGTTCTACAAATGGTTCTATTATATATTGAAATGGTTCTTCTATTATATATTGAATTGTATCTACAAATGGTTCTTGAATTGGTTCTTGAATTGTATCTACAAATGGTTCTTGTATAATTTCTTGAATTGTATCTACAAATGGTTCTTGTATAATTTCTTGAATTGTATCTACAAATGGTTCTTGTATAATTTCTTGTATAATTTCTTGAATTGTATCTACAAATGGTTCTTGTATAATTTCTTGTATAATTTCTTGAATTGGTTCTTGAATTGGTTCTTGAATTGGTTCTTGAATTGGTTCTTGTATAATTTCTTGAATTGGTTCTTGAATTGTATTTTCTATAAAATTAGGAAAAGGTAATGCATTAAAATTATTAATACTATTTGACAGACGATCTAACAATATTTTTTCGTCATTTACAGTATTATTATTTGGAGTATTTTCATTTAAAATATTAATTGGCATTTTTTCTCGTTTGTTAGATCGTCCGAGTTCCTAATGGTGGTGTCTACGACGCCCATGATGATGTCTATCTTTTAGTTCAAAATACAGACTTTTATGTTCAGTAGAACGTAAAGCATCACGAAGTCTTTCAGATTCTTGAGTAGATAATGCACATTTGATACTTGCTTCAGAATCTGAAATCTTGTCTTTAAGTGAGCTATATTCAAATGCCATTTGCTTGGCAAGATCACCCTTATTTTTAAGAGCTTCTATTTGAATTTGTGCTGTGTTGTCACTTGCTTGTTTAGCAAGGTTTGCATATTGATTTGTTGAAGAAAGCATTGTTTCTGCCTTACCTTGGTAAATATCTTTTGAAACATTTGCAAAGTTTGACCAATTTTTATCATTATTAGAAGTAAGATATCCAATAAGTTCATTTGTATTTTTTTGTGCTTCCATACGACTTGTAGTTACAGAATCATTGACACCTGCTTGAGCTCTATAAATAGCTTGGTCAGTTGCCATAGCACTTCGGTAAATATTATCATCAATGTGAGCACCTACACGTTCAGTGGCTAAGAGATTTTCTGTTGTACCCTTACCAACTGAATCACCTAATGCAGCAGAAGTTCTATAAATAGTATCTTTAACTCCTGCACCTTGATCTTTAATACTATCATTAAGTAAATTAAAGTTGCGATTTTGCCTATTTTCATTGGCATATTGTGATCTGTCTTGTACATCCAAGAGTTCTTTTGTTTGATAACTTTGGGTTTTTAATAAGTTCTCGTCGACTTTTCCGATTATATCGGCTAAATATTGCGTTTGGTCGTAACTAGCTTTTAATTGGGATGGATCCATTTTTTATAACTTGTATTGTTATACATCTTAACAAGAAAAAAAAAATTCGTAAAATCCGTACAAAATGTTTTATTTAATTAATATGTATTAATTCGCGTTTTTACTTTATTTAATTAAAGTGTACTAATTGTTAATTGTATCTTATTTAAAAACAATGTACAATTAATGTTATCAAGGTATACCGTATAATATACTATTTTTGTATATTTTACAAATCGTGAGCATTTTTCTATAAAACAAACCATAATTGCGTACTAATTGGATATTTTTTTTTGTTTATTTATTATAATAAAGTTATAAAAAAATGGATAATGAAAATTATATCTCTCCTAATAAAATCACAAAACAATACGATATTACATCTGGTACATTAAGAAGGTGGTCAGAAGCTGGTAAAATAAGATGTTTGCGCCCTAATGGTGGAAAACGTATTTATAACATTGAAGATATTAAAAAAATTTTTAATAAAGACAATAAAATAGAAGAAAAAAATACAAATCAAAAATTAGTTGAAAAGGAGTTGTTACCAGATAATTTGAAAACTATTTTTGATAATTTAAAAAAAAATATTTCTAATAACAATGATACAGAATCAATTGATTATATAAAATCTGAAATAGATGTTTTGACAACTTTAATCAATCATCTTAAGGAAACCAAAAAATAATTAAAACAATGTAAATTAATATTTTATTAATTTACAGTAATTTATTAATTTAGTAAATAATTATCAGTAATAATTGGCATAGTATCAGTCCTACATATAACACAATTTGTTTTACCAGATATAGAATATAATCTACTCCAACATACAGAATGAACAGCATTGTAACATTCGTATTTACAACAAATAGTCGTGTCACTTTCATAATCTATATCATCTAAACAAATAGGACAGATTTCATTTCTACCAATACTATAGTCAATTTCATTTGCCCAATATTCTGCTATAAGAGAGTTATAATTTTCAACAGACCACTCGCAAGGATCCATACAATCAAATTTCTTAGATCCTAACCAATAAATATGCTTACAGATATTATTTCTTATAGTATAATCTGGACAATTACACATTGTATTAATAGTATCATATTCTTTCCAAACTTCTATAATATAAATCTTATTTGAAGCTCCTAAAATTTTACAATCAATTCCAGATATTAAAATATCATTTACATAAATAATATCAGCATCTATTAAAAGAATTCTTTCTGTTAAACTTCTCAAACGCCTTTTGTAATCATTTTGACAATTTTGTAATTTGCTCATTAAAATAATACATTTTTAAAAAAATTTTAGTTTTTTTATAAATTTTTAGTTTTTAGTTTTTAAATTTTTCATACTGGTCTATGGTAGCTTTTAATTTGGGGCATCATAACTAAGGTAGCTTTTTAATTGCGTCATTTATAGAATTCTTAATATTACTAATTTCTTCTATAGATTGTCTTATTTGTTCTTCTAATAAAAATTGATGTTTTATAATTTCATTTTCAAAGTAAATAGAATTTAATTTGACATCTATAACATCAAATTTACCATTGGTATTTTCACCAATTGTTTGAATTATATTATTTAAATTTCCAAGTTTATCATCAATAGATCGATTTACATTTTCAAACAATGTTAAAATTTTACATACATCTTTTTCAGTGTCTGTTTTATATTTTATTATTTCATCTTTTAATTGTTCTATAACAGGTACCGGTAAGGTAAAATTTAAATTTGTTATAATTGTTTGCAAATTATTCATAATATCAAGTTTATATTTATCAAAAGTATCATGTATATTTGTAACCAAATCCGTTTTTTCTATTTCATTTGCTTTATTTTTTGTTTCAAGTTTTATTGTTAGGTTATCTGTTAGGTTATCTGTTAGGTTATCTGTTAGGTTATCTGTTAGGTTATCTGTTAGGTTATCTGTTAGCTTATCTGTTAGGTTATCTGTTAGCTTATCTGTTAGGTTATCTGTTAGCTTATCTGTTAGGTTATCTACTAAATCTGTAAACTTTAATTCTAAATAATCACGCAATTCCTTATAAACTAAAATTTCTTTGGTTTTACAATTACAACATCCTTGTAAAGATTGTGAATCTAAATTAGTGTTTAAAATATCCAATTTATTTTCTAATTTTTTAATATTATTCATTAACTCAATATTACTAACTTTCTTAAACATTTATGTTAAATATACACAAGTTATTTTATTATAATCCTTAACGAAATTTATATATAGACATTAAATTTTTGTGTTAAAACGATCATTATTTACATTTTGCGTTAAAACGACTATAATATTTTATTAATATTTATTAAGAAATGTCAAACAAGAGTAAATCTATAGATTATCTATTCGAAGATCCTGAAATTCCATCACAAAAATATGCTTTAGTAAGTATAATTGGACCCCATATGCAACAAAAATGTGACGTATGGGGATTAAAGATTAGGGGAACTGCTGATTCTGTAGATAAAGCAAAAAGTTTATGTAAACGATTATTAACATTGGATAATAATTATGATATTTATACAGTAGAGGTTGGGAAATTTTTTCCATTAGCTGTTGAACCCAATCAAGTTGGAGATATAGAATATCAAAATGACCAATTGAATACATTAGTAAAAAGTTATTTGGAAAATAAAGAAAGTGCAAATGAAATGTGGCATAAAAGAAAAATAGAAATGATTGATCAAGCAGTTAAAGAAGGTAAGAATCAAGAAGAATTCTCAAATAAACCAGAACATCCCATTGCTATTTTACAAAGAATTCGCAATTATGAAGATTCTATTACAGAAACAGAAAGATCATTAGAAACTTTGAAAAATGAATTAGAAAGCTCTCGAGAAAAATTTTCTTGTTATACTGAAGAAGAACGGGAAAATGCATTAAAACAATTCCAAACTATTATAGAAAACAATGATAAAAATACAAGTTCTCAAGACAACAAGCCATTCACAATAGAAGAAATACAAAATACACGTCCAGACGAATCCGTAAATGTAGATTCTATAATACAAAGAATCAAAGTATTAGAGGAAGAATTAGATGAAATGTTGGAATTTAAAAAATCTATTTCACAAACAGCTGCTCCAAGAGGATATGATAAAATTTCATCAACAATTACAGATATAGAAAAGGAATTAACAAGTTTAAAAGAAAAATTAAACAATAAAGATCTTGTTAATAATTACATTAATGAAAATTATACAGAATCAAAATACAACTTTGATTAAGAAAATTATACAGAATTATTTTTTACTTTTATAAAAGATTAATTTATTTTATAAATATAATATATAATATGAGTGATCCAAACGTTTTATCTGATCCAAAACTTTTATCTGATCCAAACGTTTTATCTGATCCAAAAAGTACAAATGTACAAGCAAACACGTTTTTTTTACAGACGTTTTTAAAACTAATTTTAAAATATATACTGGAAGGTTTAATTATTACCCTAACAGCATATTATATACCATTAATGTATAAAACATCTCTTCGTAAACCAACCTTTAACGAAATCTTTTCTATCGGTTTAACTGCATCGTTAACTATGGTTATCTTGGACGCTTTTTCTAAATCTACAGCATTTGGTGTAAGGTTAGGAGCCGGTCTAGGTATAGGTAAAAACTTGATCGGTTTGTAATTTAACTATTTACTAAATGTGAAGTTTTGTATTACAAACACTCGAATTATGAACAACCATTTCTTTAGTTTTATAATTGTTTAGTTCTATTAATATGTTATCCCATTCATCATCTGTTACTTTATTATAGCACTTTAAATATAATATAGAATCTATTTGTAATCTATCGTATTCATCTATAGAATATGTAGTATAAATTTTATTAGATTCTAAATTAAATTTAACACCCTTCATAAAATATATTTAAAATATATTTTAAATTTTTAAATTAAATCATTTTACTAGAATCAAATCAATTAAATCATTTAAATCATTTAAATCATTTTGCTAGAATTAATAACATATGGATTATTAGAAAGTTGTGAAGTTATTAAATCTGGTTGAAATCTATCATTTGGAGATTCGCTTTCTTTTTTATGTTTTATAATCATACCTACGCTTTCTTTACTAGGAATGTGTTTATAATCATTTGTAATTTTAGATCGAGTATCTTGCTGTTCTTTTAATAACATATTATCAGTTAGTCTTACATCACCTTGAGAATCTTTTCCTGATACAATTTGGAATTGTTGAGGACCACTTGGACGTTCTCCCATTAAAAGTTCTTGCTTGGCTTCTCTAATATCTGCATTATCATATTTTGTCCTTGATGCAGATTCACTTGCATAACCAGCATTTCCTGTATATTCATAATGAAGTGCATTTCTAACCCGTTCTGGATTTTCAAATGTAGAATGTACCATTGCATTTTTAATAATTTTACCGGCATTTGTAACATAATTACTACTATTATTTGTAACTAATTCCTTACCTGTTGTTTTTGCCTCATATTTATTAACAATATATCCCATACCATCATCCTTATGAACTTGCCCCTTATATTTATTTTCAACAAGACTTTGTTTTTGAGTAGCCTTTGCTGTAATATCAGATATACCTGCATTATAAGCCGAATTAGATCCTTTATTATATGCTGTACCAACTTGACCATTACTTTCATACATTGTAGTTTCCTTTAATGTTCTACGAATATCATCCTGTGGTTTTATTGTAGGACCAGCAGCATTCGACACCTTTGCATTAAGTAAATGACTTTTTTCACCTGTCGTCGCTCTTTCTGATTCATATTGTTTCATAGAAGATCTTCCATAATCAGCTGTATTTTGATTATTTAAAATTTTACCATTTAAATTTCTAGTATAATCTCCTTCAAAATTTTGTCGCTTAGGTTCTTGAAATAATGAACTAGCTAATTCAGAACTATTATCTACACCACCACTTACACGTTGAATTGTACTTTTAATTTGACTATTGCCACTACCATAATATTCCATATTATAACTCTGTCTAGAAGATGATTTCATATTTGCAGAATAATCTTCCCTTACCTTTGGAGCTGTAAATTCACCTGGACCACTAAATCGATGATTATTTTCAAAAAATGTATCTGGTCTATTCTTAACTACCTCACTTTGTATACCTCTTACTTCACCTCGCTGTCCAGATATAGTCCTACCTTTGTACGTTTCCTTTGGTTTATTACCAGGTCGCAATTCATTCACATCTTTATACGTAGGTCTTATATCATTATCTATCGTACCAGCTTTTTGAGCAGATACACTGACTTGTTCAACTGGTCTTTCATTTTGCCTGTACAATGATGGAACATACCTATCAGTATCAACTTGCGTAGAAAACACTGGATTACCATATATATTTTCAGGATTTTTATCGTAAAAACTTTTAGTTTCCTTTTTATGTTTAAATGTTGACGTATTACCTGTATGATTATCTAACAATGACTGATTGGAAAACATTTCCATATTTTGTTTAGTATTACTTCCAAAAAAAGGCACCATGTTAGCATGAGAATTTTCAAAAGGCTTGTTTGTTAATAAATTTATCTGCTCGTCTTTAAATGGCAAAGATCGAAAAGCAGACTCATTTTCCGTATTGCTTTCCCTACCTACATAATTTTCTAAAGGCTTAAACATCGGCATAACATCAATCTTACCCTTAGAGCTAATGTCATTTTCTTTTACATTTTTAAGACGGTTAATATCATTCAGTTTACCTAATTGTTCAGATGATAATCCAACAATTTCAGGTGACAATACAGGTGATAATAAAGAATCATTTCCTACTGCACTATATGTATTATATAATGGAGGAATAAATCCAGTATCCGATGGATTTTCAGCTGCTTTATAATTTTGTAAAGATCTTTTTAAAATCTCATCATTTGCTTCATTTACTACGTTAGATGTATAAATTGTCTTACCATTTGGTTTATCAAATGCTTCTATATTTTCCCTTACAACTTCTGTATCTCTAGGGTTTCTACCATCTCTACTAAAAAAATATCCAACTAATGTAGTTAATCCTATTAATGGCAATGTCAAATCACTCATATTATATTACAATTTGTAAAGAAATAAAGTTTAATAAATTAAACACTAAAAATAAAAAAACTTTATAATATACACATCTTTAGTTAATTGATCTTTAGTTAATTGTTTTTAGTTAATTGATCTTTAGTTAATTGTTTTTAGTTAATTGTTTTTATTTATCAATTGTTTTTGGTTCTTTAGTTAATTGTTTTTGGTTCTTTAGTTAATTGTTTTTAGTTCTTTAGTTAATTGTTTTTGGTTCTTTAGTTAATTGTTTTTGGTTCATTCCCAAGAAAGTAATCGTTTGATGACAGATTTATCCAGACTATAAATCTTTTCTTGTACATCAATAAATCCAATAGGTTTGTTTGTCCTTTTGTATTGAGCATGTAATTGTCTTAATGTTCTGTAAAACATATTATCATCTTTGACTTCGATTATGTGTTTAATATGTGAGTCAACATACAATTTGTATACTGTTTTGACTAATTTAAGAATTGATGCTTTAATAAATGTAAACATAAAATTATGTTCAATATAGAATTTTTCCAATAATTGAAGAGATTCTGGTTTAGAAAGCAATTCAAGATATCGCATTCTAATTTGAGGAACATTTCCTCGAATAGATTTTATAATACTATACATATTAAAATCGTATTTGTACAAATTCCATTCTCCAGTATTCTTTTCAAATACCTTTACTACAATACCTCTTTTAAATTTACAATCAAAATTAGATAAATTATTTGACAACGTATTTAATTCATATTCATTCATTATCCTTGGTCTTTTAATTCCATATACGTTTTTAAATTGATTCGTAAAATCTTCAAATTTCTGTTCATTATGAACTCTTGAAATATATACAAGCATATTAACAGTATGTTTTACAACAATACGATTTTCACGATGCAACAAAATAAACATATATGTAAAATTAGGATCCATTGCAGTCAAAAGACCTCTGTCAAATGTTTCCCAAAACAATGTATCAAAATTTTTTTTACTAGTCCAAAAACTATCAGATGCATCAATACATCTCGTAGTTGCTACACGCCAAATACCACCATAATTATACAATCTAACAAGAGTACCATCTTCACAATATTCTATACGAATATTATCGTTCAATTTTACCAAATCAATAACTTTTGAAAAAGAATCCAATTCTTCAATTTTACTATGAGACATACATACAACTTTGTTTGTCTGTTTTTCAAAAATAATACCATTGCATTGTTTTTTCAATTTTTCAGTTTCTTCTGTTTCTTCTGTTTCTTCAACTACTTCTGTTTCTTCAACTACTTCTGTTTCTTCAACTACTTCTGTTTCTTCAACTACTTCTGTTTCTTCAGTTACTTCAGTTACTTCAACTACTTCTGTTTCTTCTAAACCAAGGTCTTCAGTTACTTCAGTTACTTCAACTAAACCAACAGACCCTTTGATATTTTTAATGTTATTTTTAACTTTATTTTCATTTGCATTTGCATTTGCAAGTAAATAGAGATCATTTTCAGATACACTTTTCTCTTTTACACAAATACCAATGGATTCGCATTTTTCTTTTACTCCTTCAAAAGAGTTTTTAGAAATCATTTCACATACATCAGAAATATTAATAACAGACATCATATTCAAATAATAAACTTTTATAACTTTTATATTTTATAACTTTTAAAATATAAATTCAATTTTTTATTAAACTTTTCAAGTAAATTTGATAAACATAAGTAAATTTGATAAACATAAGTAAATTTGATAAACATAAGTAAATTTGATAAACTTAAGTAAATTTGATAAACATAAGTAAATTTGATAAACTTAAGTAAATTTGATAAACTTATCAATCGTATTACCAATGGTAATAGTACTCTTTTCAATTTGTGACAATCTATTTCTAGCATCTTCGACACGTTTGTCATCCAAGTTATATGTTTTTGATTGCATTTCTACAAATACATTATGATTAACACGTTTTACATTTTGTATATCGACTTCTTCAATATAATCTTTAGAGACAAACATTGGATATTCAATCATTTTATAGATTTTGTTTTCTCTAAATGCATTTCTAAATTCTTCTATATTTAAATCTCCACCAAACATTTTTAGACAAGATCTTGGTGGAGCAGGAGTTAAATTAGAATCTAATAAAAATGTACCCGTTAATTTACTATACATAAATTTAACAAGATAATTTGTCATACTATACTGTTTATAACTATTATTTCTATATGCTATTAAACATGAAAAACTACAAAAAACACCTTTGACTCTAAATTTTTCAACCTTTGTATCGTATCTATCCGGATTTCCTATTGGTACAGTGTCAAATGTATGACAACACCACCAACAACACACATCTGTATTATACAACCACTTATTACTACAAACAAAACGTTTCATCAATTCAAAATAACCTTTTTTACGATTATCTATCTGATTATCTATCTGATTATCTATCTGCATATCCTCTGTTTTTTTATCTTCTAAATTAATTTTATCTTCATTTCCAGAAAATTCAACAGAACAAAATTTGTCAAAAATATTATTTTCTTTATGGTAATTTTCCAATTTGTTAACAATCATATTATCCTGATGTTCTCTATACTCTATACGTTTTTCATATAATCCTGATAAATTATCTTCATTACCTTTGATATCTTCGTTACCTTTGATATCTTCGTTACCTTCGTTACCTTCGTTATCTACAATTTCATTTAAAATATATTCTTCTTTATCTAACAATTCTTCATATTCCTTTTGAATTTCAGATAAATGTTTATCATTTTCTGTTTTTAACTTTTCAAAAACATTATTTATAATATCTTTGTCTTCCAAAGATTCTAAATTAATTACATTATCATTGCATATATCATCCTCTTTTACATCTAAATGAAGAATGTAATTATTATTATCTTGCAGAACTGTTGTTAATGGAATTTTTTTCCTTATAGATGAACTAAAATATTTTACAGCAGCTTTACGCCCACGCTTTTTTTTCTGCTTTACTTCTTCAATAACAACTTCCTTCTTCTTTCTACCTCTTTTCTTTTTTTCTTCCGGAACCTTTGGAACTTCTTGTAATGTAGTATCCTTACGAGGGCGGCCCTTTTTACGCTTAACTACAACTACGTCTACGTCATTGTTTATTTCCAACTTTTTTAATGAATCAGTTATATTATTTGTTAGTTCCTCCATACTATACTATTTTACTTATTTACTTTACTTTTCAATTTTTGTTAATTAATTTATTAAATTTAATTTCTAAACAAAATATAATATAAATGAATACTTTAGATAATTTAAATATCGATGACACTTGTCCAAGTATTCTTGACGTACTTGGATTTTTAAAATTCCCAGATATTAAACCAATCGATTTTACTGAAAATGAAAGTACACTTTCACAAGCAACTACCTCTATTTATCCAACACCACCACCTACACCAAGTTCTATAATACCACCTACACCAACTTCTACACCAACTTCTACACCAAGTGATTTATCATCTTTATCTTCCAAAAACTTATCATCTGTGTTATCTAGATCTAAATCATTATCAAGTATTTCATCAAAGACACCCATTTCATTACCTAAATCAAAATCATTGTCATCTATTTCATCACAATCTGGAAAAGGATACAAAAAAAGTCGCAAAAGTAAATCAACGATTAAACGTAAAAGTAAATCAAAACGTAAATTAACGATTAAACGTAAAAGTAAATCAAAACGTAAATTAACGATTAAACGTAAAAGTAAATCAAAACGTAAAAGTAAACCAAAACGAAACAGCAAACAAAAACGAAACAGCAAACGAAACAGCAAACAAAAAACAAAGAGTAAACTAACAATTAAACGCAAAAGTAAACAAACAATTAAACGCAAAAGTAAACTAACAATTAAACGTAAAAGTAAATCAAAACGTAAAAGTAAACCAAAACGTAAAAGTAAATTTTAAAATTAAAAGTGATTTAAGGAAAATGTTGGGAAGAGTATCACAAGCGAGCAAGCTGTACAAAAACATTAAAATAATTAATTTTTTTCTTTATTTCGAAGTTTAAAACCAGAACTAATATGTAATTTAGGCATAGAATCTAAAAATTCACAAACAATATCACCAGCTTCATTACTATAATAAACTTTTCTAATACCATATCTTGATAATTTATCAATACACGAATTACAAGGTCGAGAATTTTTAAGTTTATTTGTTCCTATTCTAATTATAAGTATATCCATCCCCTTTACAGATTTATTAGGCATTTTACAAAGAGCATCTACTTCAGCATGTATTGTATATTTAATACTTGTATTTTTAACCAAATTTGTTTTTATATACTTGTTATATCCAGACGACAAAACCTCACCACTTTTAATTAAACAAGCACCGTGCTTATGCTGTAAACTAGAGTGCTGTGCGATTCTTTTTAACAAATTAATATGATCTTCAAACTTGTACATTTAATTTTATTTTAACATATTTAAAAATCAATTTTTTAAATACAATTACTACAAAAACTAATCACAACTAACTACCAAATAACTACCAAATAACCAGAGC